>Ga0315277_10000570_pt1 | contig 58273 bp, 45 predicted proteins | sample YL17G05_15_MG_FD_203695 | JGI IMG/M metagenome (GOLD analysis project Ga0315277, IMG submission 203695) | Sediment microbial communities from Yellowstone Lake, YNP, Wyoming, USA - YL17G05_15 | ecosystem: Environmental > Aquatic > Freshwater > Lake > Sediment | place: USA: Wyoming | collected... | reverse complement strand
GCGTCGTATTCGTGTCGGAGTCAGGCCTTCAGGTCCCCGCCACTGTGGACTGTGTGGTGAGTACGGAGCGCGCCACCAGCCTGGGCCGTGGAGGCCTTGCGGTCAGGGGCGCGGAACACCTGCTGGCTGCGCTGTATGCCCTGGGGGTGGACAACGCCAGGATCGCGGTGAGCGGCCCCGAGGTGCCGGCGGCTGACGGCAGCGCGCGGGAGTGGGTCGAGCTGATCAAGGAGGCGGGCAGGAGACGGCTGGGGGCCGCTCGGCGCACCTGCCGGCTCGCCCGGGCGGTGTGGGTGGGCGGAAACGAGGCCTGGGCGGTGGCGCTGCCGGCGCGCGAGCTGGCTCTGGGAGTGGTGGTGGAATACCAGGGCACGGCGGCGGAGAGGCAGACGCTGTGGCTGCCGTTGACTGGCAAGCGATTTGCAGAAGAGCTAGCTCCCGCGCGCACCTTCTGCTTGCAGGAGGAGTATCAGGCGCTGCTGGCGGATGGTCTGGCGCGGGGAGGGAGCCTGGGAAACGCGTTTGCGGTAGGGGCAGATGGCTACTCTGGACCGCTGCGCTTCCCGGACGAGGTGGTCAGACATAAGACCCTGGACCTGGTGGGCGACATCTCCCTGTGCGGCTGCCGCTTCGTCGGCCAGGTGATCGCCATCAGGCCTAGCCATCGGTTGAATGTCGAGCTGGCGAGGAGTCTGCGGGCCGCGCTGACGGTGAGTTCGGCATCACAGAGGTGAGGAGAAACGCGAACCATGATGGACATCAGTGAGATCCAGAAGGTCCTGCCACACCGCTATCCGTTCTTGCTCGTGGACCGGGTGCTGGAATTGGAGCCCGGGAAGCGGGCGGTGGGTGTGAAGAACGTGACGGTGAACGAGGACTTCTTCAACGGGCATTTTCCGGGAAACCCGATCATGCCGGGGGTGCTGATCGTGGAGGCGATGGCGCAGGTGGGTGGCATACTGCTGCTCGCTACCACTGGAAACGAAGGGAAGCTGGCTTTCTTCGCGGGCATAGACAAGATGCGGTTTCGCCGGCCGGTGCGCCCCGGCGACCAGCTCGTCACCGAGGTGACCATCCTGAAGACCAAGGGCGACATCGGGCGCGTGGCCGTGGTGGGCCGAGTGGATGGCCAGGTGGCGGCGGAAGGCGAGTACCTGTTCGCGTTGCGGCCCGACCGGGGCGAGCATACCCTGGTCGCCCAGGGCGCCGCCGCTTCATCTCTGGACGAGAACCTGGAGGCCTGAGGTGGCGCGCGTCCATCCCACTGCCATCGTTGACCCTGACTGCCAGCTCGCGGAGAGCGTGGAGATCGGCCCCTACGCGATCATCCGTCGCGGCTCGATCCTGGGCGAGCGCGCGGTGGTGGACGCTCACGTGCTGGTGGAGCACACGGTGCTGGGGGAGGACTGTCAGGTAGGATTTGGCGCGGCGCTGGGCGGAGCGCCGCAGGACCAGCACTACCAGCAGGAGCCCACACAGGTGATCATCGGCGATCGGACGGTGATCCGCGAGTACGTCACCATCCATCGTGCCACCGGAGCCGGCAACGCCACCCGGGTCGGGAGCGACTGCCTGCTGATGGCCTCCACCCACCTCGGGCACAACTGCCAGGTCGGCAATGGGGTGACTATCTCCACCCTCTCCGGTATGAGCGGGCACACGATCATCGAGGACATGGCGATCATCGGAGGGATGGTGGGGTCGCATCAGCGGGTGAGAGTGGGGAAGCTGGCGATGGTGAGCGGGCTCTCGAAGATGAGCCAGGATGTTCCGCCCTTCAGTCTGGTGGATGGGAAGCCGGCGCGGGTGGTGGGGCCGAACCTGGTGGGGCTGCGGCGGGCCGGGCTTAGCCCTGCGGTCAGGCAGGCTATCCAGCAGGCGTTTCGGATGATCTACCGGTCGAACCTGGGGCTGGTGGAGGCGTTGGAGCAGGTGCGCGCGGAGTTTGGGGCGATCGCGGAGGTGAACTACCTGGTGGACTTCCTGGATCGGGTGCGGCAGGGGCGCTTCGGCCGGCAGCAGGAGACCGCCAAGGCGGTCTAGCCAGCGATGCCAGACACGGGAGCACCGGCAGGGAGAGAGGCGGCCCCGGCAGCGCGGGGGGAAGGTGGACCGGCCACGGTGTTCCTCTCCGCAGGCGAGGCCTCCGGCGACTGGACCGGCGCCATGCTCGCCCGGACCTTGGGGGAGCTCCGCCCCGACCTCAGGCTGCGCGGCATCGGGGGCAGACGAATGGCAGAGGCGGGGGTGGAGTTGACCAGCGACAGTTCCAGTTGGGGGGCCATCGGCGTGTTCGAAGCGCTGTCCAAGTTGCCGCGGGTGCTCGGGATCCTGCGTGCAACGCGCCATTGCCTGGGGGCGGAGCCGCCTCACGTGCTTGTACTCATTGACTGCGGCGCTTTCAACATTCCGCTGGCGCGCTTCGCCCGCTCCCGCGGCATCCCGACCCTATACTACTTCCCGCCCGGGTCGTGGTCCCGCCGGCTGCGCGGCCCGGAATTGCGGGACCTGGTGGACGTGATCGCCACTCCCTTCCCGTGGTCTCGGGACTTGCTCTCTGGTGGGCGGGCGGCGGTCGAGTGGGTCGGACACCCGGTAGTGGAGGCCTCTCGGCCTCGCATCACGCCGGAGAAGGCATTCACGAAGTACGGCTTGGATCCTGGCAGGCGCGTGATCGCCCTCGCCCCAGGCAGCAGGGATCAGGAACTGGGATATGTGTTCCCGGTGCTGCTGCAAGTAGCGGCGCTGATCTCGGAACGACTCGGCGATGTGCAGTTTCTGGCGCCGGTGGCTCCCACCCTCGACCCAGCGCGGGTTCGCGCCGGGCTGGAGCGCGCGGGAGTGACCTTCACGCTGCTGCAGGGGATGGACTATGACGCCCTGCAGCTCGCGCAAGCGGCCGCGGTGTGCTCGGGGACGGCGACGCTGGAGTTCACCTGTCTGGGCGTTCCCATGGTGGTGGTGTACCGCGCCAGCCGCCTGACCACGCTGCAGTACCGCCTGATCCGAGGGGTGATCGGCGGGCAGCGGTGGGCGGCGATGCCGAATATCATCGCGGGGCGGGGGATCGTGCGGGAGCTGTTGGGCTCGGCAGCGACACCACAGGCGGTGGCCGCGGAGGTGATCGACCTGCTGAGCGATCCCGCCAGGCGCGCGCAGGTGAAGGAGGGCCTGGCGGAGGTGAAGACGGCGCTCGGAGAGCCGGGGGCGACGAGGCGGACGGCGGAGCTGGTGCTCGGCCTGCTTGTCAGTGAGGAGGGCGCTTGATGTCAGTACCTGGACAGACCGCGGCGGCGCGGCCTGGCACCGCGCGAGTGCTGCGGCGCCTGCTGTCCTTTGCCGGGCGCGAGGTGTACTCGGCCTACGGGGCGCTGGTGTGCATTCTGGCTGGCTCGCTAATGGACGCGGGGGCGATGCCGGTGCTGTTCGCGCTGCTGCTCTTCTCCATTGACCCCGTGGCGGCGAGCGGGCAGGTGGGAGCGGCCTCGGGGCCGACGGACTGGATTCAGCGCCTGCATATCGTGAGCAGGCTTGGCCAGGGAGACGCAGGGACACGACTGCGCCACCTGGTGTTCTTCGCGGCGGCACTGCTGGTGGCGTGGGGCGCCAAGTGCCTCTTCGACTTCGGCCGCGGCTATCTCTCCCAGCGGTTCGCACAGTCTCTGATCCGGCGCCTGAGGCAGCGCTTGTACGAGCACCTGGTGCGGCAGTCGCTGGCCTTCCATCGTTCCCGGGAGACCGGGGATCTGCTGTCTCGGGTGAGCAACGATGTCACCGTTACCCAGCGAGCGCTTGCCGTGGACCTGGTGGAGGCGGCGCGGGCGCCGGTGACCATCATGGTCGCCCTGGCGATGATGCTCTCGTTGGAGTGGCACCTTACGCTGCTCGCCCTGGCCTGCGTGCCCGGAGTCACGCTGGTGATTGCGCATTCCGGCGAGCGTCTCCGCCGTCTCGCCCGCGAGGTGCAGCGCCAGCTCGGCGCTCTGAACGCGTATCTGCACGAGCGGCTGTCCGGGATCGAGACCGTGCAGTTGTTCGGCATGGAGGAGCGGGAGGCGGGCGCCTTCCAGGGCATCAACGACCGCAACTACCGCGCCAACCTCCGCGTCGCCACGGTGGTGGCGGTGGTCACTCCCCTGGTGGAGCTGATCAGCGCTTTCGGCATGCTCGTGCTCCTTGGCTTCGCCGGCTATCTGGCGATCAAGGGGCCGCTGCGACTTCCGACCTTGCTGGCTTTCGCCTACCTTGGCCAGCGTCTGGGGAGCAACCTGGGGCTGCTGGGCAAGATCTGGTTGTCCACGCAGCAGGCCGCCGCGGCCGGCGATCGCATCTTCGAGGTGCTGGATCTGCGTGAGGAGGTCCCCGAATCCTCCGAGGCCCGCCTCATGTCGCGCATCACGGGGCAGGTAGTGTTCCGCCACGTGACCTTCCGCTATCGGGAGGGCGAAGCAGTGCTCCGGGATGTGGATGTGACCATTGAGCCAGGCCAGGTGGTGGCCCTGGTGGGCCCCAGCGGCGCCGGCAAGACCAGCCTGGTGAACCTGATCCCCAGGTTCTACGAGCCTTCGGAGGGAGGAATCGAGATAGATGGTGTGGACATCCGTGCGGTGACGCTGCGCTCTCTGCGCGAGCAGATCGGGATCGTGCCCCAGGAGCCGATCCTGTTCAGCGGCACCGTGCGCGAGAACATCGCCTACGGCCTGCCCGAGGCCGCGGACGAGCGGATTCTGGCGGCCGCCCGCGCCGCCAACGCGGACGAGTTCATCGCCGCTCTGCCCCAGGGCTATGATACCCCCGTGGGAACGCGGGCGGCGAAGCTCTCCGGCGGCCAGCGGCAGCGCATCGCCATCGCCCGCACGCTGCTGCGCGATCCGAGGGTGCTGATCCTCGATGAGGCCACCAGCGCTCTGGATGCGGAGTCGGAGGCCCTGGTGCAGGATGCGCTCGACCGCCTGATGGAGGGCCGGACCACCCTGATCATCGCCCACCGTCTCTCCACCATCCAGCGCGCGGACCGCATCCTGGTGCTATCGGCCGGGACCATCGTAGGGGACGGCCCGCACGCGGAGCTGTTCCGGAAGGGGGGCATCTACCGGCGCCTCTACGAAGCTCAGTTGCGCAGCCCTGCGGAAGGAACGGTTGCGCAGTGACGTCTTCCTCGGCGAAGCTCCCCGCCGCGCCGCCTGGCAGCAAGCGCCTGTGGCTGGCGATTGCTTTGCTAGCCTACAATCTGGCGCTGCTGTTGCTGTCGCCGGCGCTGGTGGTATGGCTGCTATGGCGGGCCGCGGTGCCGCGCAAAGGTCCCGGGAATCTCCTCCATCGCTTCGGCTTCGTGCCGCGTCCGCCCGCGGAGGCGGCGCCGCGGGTGTGGCTGCACGCGGTCTCGGCGGGAGAGATGGCGGCGCTCAAGCCGGTTTCGGATGCGCTGCGAGAAAGCCTGCCCAGCGCCTACCTGGCGGTTTCCACCGTCACCTCGACCGGCATGTCGGTGGGGCGGAGGGGCGGCCAGAGCGCCGACGCGCTCTTCTACCTTCCCTTCGATCTGCTCCCCACCACGCTGCTGGCGCTGTGGCGGGTGCGGCCGAATCTGCTGGTCGTGGCCGAGAAGGAGCTGTGGCCGAACCTGCTCGGCCTGGCGCGTCTGCTGGGGGCGGAGGTGTTGGTGGTGAACGGCCGGGTTTCGGACCGGATGATGCGGCGGGCGAGGCTGGGGGCTCCAGTGGTGCGGTGGCTGTACTCGCTTCCTCGGCACTTCTGCGTGCAGTCGCCGGAGGACGCCGGCCGCCTGGCACAGCTGGGGGTGCCGGATTCGCGGGTAAGTGTTCCGGGGAACACCAAGGTGGATGCCATGGTCGAGCCGGACCGGGAGGCGGAGGCGCGGCTGCGCCAGGATCTGGGTGTCGCCGAAGGCGATGTGTGGCTGGTGGCGGGAAGCACACACGCCGGCGAAGAGGAACTGGTGCTGGAGGCGTTCGCGGTCATCCTGGATGCCATGCCGGAGGCCAGGCTGCTGCTGGCGCCCCGACATGTCGAGAGAGTGCCCGCGGTGTTGGAGATGATGGCGCGCCGCAGCCTGGAATGCACGCGGCGCAGTCAGTGCTCGGCGGCGGAGTCTGCAGGGCGGGGTCTCTGCGCCCCGCCATCGCAGCAGGTGGTGGTGCTGGATACCATGGGCGAGCTGAGAGCCGCCTATGGGTTCGGCACTGCCGGGTTCGTGGGAGGCACGCTGGTGCCGGTGGGCGGGCACAATCTGCTGGAGCCGGTGGCCTCTGGGCGGGCGGTGCTATTCGGGCCGCACACCGAGAACTGCGCGGATGTAGCCGACTTGGTGCTGTCGGCGGGGATAGGGGTGCGCGTGGAGGGAGGGCGTGCGCTGGCGGTGGAGTTTCTGCGCATCGCCAAGGATCCTGCGCGGCAGCGGGACCTGGCGCGGCGCGGCCAGGCGCTGATGGAGCAGCAGCGGGGCGCCGCACGACGCTGCGCGCACGTCGCGATGGCATTGCTGCAAGAGAAGTCCGCATGAGCGGCCCCAGGGAAGACAGCCGGGCGGCAGACGCGGCGGCGGCCCCCTGCCTTCAGCGCGGCCGCTGGGCTGGCACGGCGCTGCGGGCGCTCTCGGTTGCCTACTCGGGCGCGCTGCACTTACATCTCTTCGGCTACCGGATCGGCCTCGCTCGCCGTACGAAGTTGCCGGCGACCGTGATCAGCATCGGCAATCTTACCGTGGGCGGCACAGGCAAGACCACGGCTACTATGGCTGTCGCGCAGTGGTTGTGGGAACGCGGGCGAAGGGTGGGCGTGCTCAGCCGCGGCTACCGAGGCCGAGGAGAGCGCGGAACCGTGGTAGTGTCCGAGGGGTTCGGTCCCCTGGTGGATGCGGATACCGCGGGTGATGAGCCATACATGATCGCCCACAAGCTGTCGAATGTGTATGTGCTGGTGGGCAAGGATCGCCGCCGCACCGGAAGGCTGGCGGTGGAGAAGTACCGTCTGAACGCGCTGGTGCTCGACGACGGGTTCCAGTACCAGCGGCTTCGGCGGGACCTGGACATCGTGTTGGTGGACGCCCTGCAACCGTTTGGGTATGATCTCCTCGTTCCGGCCGGGCTGCTGCGAGAGCCGCCCGAGCATCTGGCGAGGGCGCACGCGGTGTGGCTGACCCACTGTGATCTGGTGAGAGGGGAGGATGTGGAGAAAGCCCGCGCGCGCGTGCTATCCCTTGCCCCTCAAGCGCGGGTCTGGGAAACCGTCCACAAGCCCGTGCATCTGACACGGCTCGGCGGGGGCGAGGAAGGCGAGCTCTCCGCTCTGCGCGGCCGGCGCGTGGCGGCGGTGTCCGCGCTGGGCAACCCGCTGGCCTTCGAGCGCACTCTGGCCAGGTTGGGGGCCGAGTTGGTGTGCCGCGCTCGCTTCCCGGACCACCATCGCTACACGGAGACGGAGCTGTCCGAGGTGGCGAAAGAACGGGCGGCGGACGCGGAGTGGCTGGTGACCACCGCGAAGGATGGGGCGCGGCTGCCCCAGGTGGACCTCGGGAAGCCGGTATGGGTGTTGGAGGTGGAGCTGGCGAGCTACCGCGACGACACGAGTCTGAGTGACGAGATGGGGCGCCTGCTGGCCGGGACGGGCGAGGCATGACGACCTACTACGGGCGAGAGGGCGGCTCCGCGCTCTACCAGTGGCACCGCAGGCTGCAGACCCGCCTGGGGAATGCGGTGCTGCTGTGGATGGGGCGTCGCTATGCCCACCTGCCGGCGGGCAGCGCGCGCCGCCTCGGCGCGGGCCTGGGCACGTTCATGCGCTACCTCTCTCCCCGCCACTATCGCATCGTGCTCACCAATCTGCGGCTCGCCTTCGGAGGTGAGAAGGAAGAACGGGAGTTGGGGAGGATTGCTCGCGCTTGCTACCAGCATCTGGGTAAGTGCCTGATGGAGTTTATCCGGCTGCCCGCCATGAGCGCGGAGGAGGTCAAGCGCACCACCTGTTATGAAGGGAAAGAGCACCTGGATCAGGCCCTTGCCGCGGGCCGCGGCGTCATCCTGCTCACCGGTCACTTGGGTAACTGGGAGCTGGTCGGCGCCCGCATAGCCGCAGACGGGTATCCGCTGAGTGTCATCGCCCGCGCGCAGCGGGATGATCGCCTGAGCGACTACATCCATGACACCCGGCAGCAGACGGGAATGCGAGTGCTGCACCGGGAGGAGTCAGTGCGCGCTTCCCTGCGGGCGCTCCGCAGCAACGAGCTGGTGGGGATTCTGCTTGACCAGAACGCCGGAGACGAGGGCATCTTCGTGGATTTCTTCGGGCACCTCGCTTCCACCGCCCCCGGCGCAGCCGCCTTTGCGCTGCGCACCGGCGCGGTGGTGGTGCCCACCTTCGGGCGCAGGAATCCTGATGACACGCACACCATCGTCGTCCAGGAAGCGGTCCCGCTGATTCGCACCGGCGACCTAAAGCAGGACATCGCAGCCAACACCGCGCACTACACCAAGCTGATCGAGCAGCAGATACGGCGCCAGCCCGAGCAGTGGTTCTGGCTGCACAAGCGCTGGAAGAGCCGTCCCCCGGAAGAGCGGGGCGGGTGAGCCATGTTCGAGCGCGCGCAGAGGATCCTCCTGGTCAAGCTCAGCTCCATCGGGGATGTGGTTCACTCCCTGCCCGTGCTTGCCGCCGCCCGGCGCCGTTACCCGCAAGCCCACATCGCCTGGGCGGTCGGCCCGGCCGCCGCCGATCTGGTGGCGGGCAGTCCGCACCTCAACGAGACGCTGGTGGTGGGGGCAACCCATGGCGAGGAGGCGGCGGTCCGTGCAGTTCCATCGCTGTCCTCGCCCTGGCGCTTGCGGAAGGCCCTCCGCGAGCGCAGGTTCGACCTCGCGCTCGATATGCAGGGCCTTCTGAAGACGGCGCTGATCGCCTACCTCAGCGGGGCGCGGGACCGCATCGGGTTTCGCAACCTTCAAGAAGGCGCCTTCTTATTCAATAACCGCAGGATGGTGCCCGATCGCCGAGACTGCCACGCGGTGGAGGGTTACCTGGGCTTCGCGCGCGCCATCGGCGCGCCGGCGGAGCCGCTCGATTTCACCATCCACGTCTCGGAGGCTGATCGTCGGGCTGTGGACGCACTCCTCAGCGGGCAGCGGAACCTGATCGCGCTGGTGCCGGGCGCTCGCTGGCAGTCAAAGCGCTGGCCGGCGGAGCGATTCGCACAGGTGGCCGACGCCCTGGCGGGGGAGTTCGGGGCCACCTGCGTGGTGGTGGGAGCGCGAGGTGACGCCGCGCTCGCCGAGCAGATCCAGGGGGTGGCGGAGTCCGCGGTCCTCGATCTCTGCGGGAAGACCACGCTGAAGCAGCTCGCCGAGGTGCTTCGCCGCTGCCGCCTGACCATTGCCGATGACACCGGCCCGATGCATATCTCGGCCGCGGTGGGCACGCCCACCGTCGCCATCTTCGGTCCCACCGATCCCTCTCGTCTGGCACCCTATGGGAGCGGCCACGCGGTGGTGAAGGCCGCCTCGCCCTGCGCTCCCTGCCGGAGGCGTGACTGCCGGCCCCTGCGCTGCATGGAGGCGATCACAGGTGAACAGGTGGTTGGCGCCGCGGAGCGCATCATCCGGCCGCTCACCCCGGGAGTTCGCGGTGGCCTCCGATAGCCCCAAGTCGGGCCTCACCATCCTCCACGTCCTCTCCTGGCTCAACTACGGAGGCGTGGAAAGCTACGCCATCCGGCTCAGCCGCGCCCTGCGAGACCGCGGGCATCGCGTGCTCCTCGCTTCCAGCGGCGGACAGATGCTGCCGGAGCTGGAGGCATCGGGGATCGAGCACTTTCGCGTGGACTTCACCGGCTCCCGCCTGCTGTCGGGGGCGCTGCGCCTGCGCCGCCTGCTGGAGGAGCAACACGTAGACCTGGTCAACGCGCACAACTGGCGGGCGGGGATGGCCTCATACCTCGCCTGTCGCCGCGCCGGGGTGCCGTATCTCCTCACTATCCACGGCACCCGCAACCCTTTCCTTCGCCGCGCAGTGTTCTACTGGAGCAGACGGATGGCGGTTGTCAGCGAGGCGAGCCGGCGTAACCTGGTAGAGGAATTCCGGCTGCCCGCCGATCGCGTCATCCTCAGCCGGATAGGAGTGAACTGCGGGCAGTTCCGCGACGGCCCGGCTGACCAGGATCTCGCGCGGGAGCTGAACCTTAGCCAAGGCGCACGACGGGTGGTCCACGTGAGCCGCTTCAGCCACAGCAAGGCCCGAGTTGCTAAGACTTTGATCGCCTGTATGCCAGCCCTGCAGCAGGCGGCGCCCGATGTGGAAGTCGTGCTGGCCGGCCAGGGGCCGGAGGAGGGGGCGGTGGCGCGGCTGGGGGAGGAGATGAACCGGCGCCTGGGCCGACAGGCGGTGTTTGCGCTGGGAGGCCGGCCGGACATCCCGCGGCTGCTCTCCCTGGCGAGCGTGGTGGTCGCCACCGCGACCGTGGCGCTGGAGGCGATGGCCTCGGGCAAACCCGTGATCGCGGCCGGCAAGGGCGGCTACTTCGGACCGGTGAGGGCGGAGAACCTGGAGCAGGCCGAGGTCTCCTGCTTCGCGGATCACGGTGAACTGTCTCCGCTCAGCCCCGAATCCCTGGCCGCCGATCTCGGGCAGCTCCTCAGTTATTCCGGCGAGCTCCGCCGCCTCGGCGCGTTCGGCCGGGAGGCCGCGCTCGCTCGCTACGAGGTCTCGCGGGTCGCCGAAGAGGTGGAGGGGACCTATCATCAGGTCGTGTGCGACCGGGAACGGGTGAGACGGATCGCAGTCTTCCACCTCAACCAGATCGGCGATCTCACATTCACCCTGCCGGCGCTGAAGGCATTCCGGGAGAGCTTCCCGGACGCCCACATCACCAGTGTACTGCGGCCGCACCTCGCCGGCCTGGTCTCGCACAGCGGGTTCGTTGACGAGGTCGCCCACCGGCCGCAAGGCGGACCGCTGCCCGCCATTGCTCTTGGCTTCCGCCTGAGGAAGCAGCGTCCCGATCTGGCGATCACGCTGTCGCAATCGGCGACCATGGCGCTCTGTGCCTGGCTTTCCGGCGCGCCGCACCGGGTGGGGTATGTGGATTCCGACCTCTGCCGACTGCTCAGCCATCGCGTGCAGGTGAGGGGCATCCCGTGCCCTGGGAAGGTGATGCGGCTGCTCCGGGCTTTGGGCCTGCGGCCAACGAAGACCGACTATGTTGGGCTGGTCCACCTCCCGCCGGAGGACAAGCAGTCCGGCGGAGAGCTCCTGCAGCGGTGCGCCCTGCAGGGAAGCGGACCGCTGATCGCGCTGGCGCCGGGCGAGGCAGGTGCGCGGCCCTACAAAGCCTGGCGCACGGATGGGTTCAGACAGGTGTCTCATCGTCTGGTGGAGAGACATGATGCCAGGGTGGTGATGGTGGGCGGCGACTCCGACCGAGGGCTTGGCGAGGAGGTGGTCGCGGGACTTGGTGATCACGGGTGCAATCTCGCCGGCCAGACTACGCTCGCCCAGCTCGCGGCGGTGCTGGCGCAATGCGACTTGCTCATCGGCATTGACTCCGGCCCCATGCACCTCGCCGCGGCGATGGGCAAGCCGGTGGTTGGCCTGTTCGGCCCCACCGACCCAGACCGCACCGGCCCCATGGGCGAGGGACATGAGATCATCTTCCACCAGCAGGAGTGCTGGCGGCCGTGCATTCATCCTATGATCCCCAGGGCATGTGACCGCCGGTGCATGGAGGCGATCACGGTAGAGAAGGTGTTGGCGGCCGCAGAGAGGATCATCGCGCGCCTGTCGGAGGGAGACGAGCCAGGGGGCAGTGGTGCCTTTCGCCATCCACGTTGACAGCAACCGAACCTGGGGAGGGGGGCAGGAGCAGTCCCTGGGCCTGGCGCTCGCGCTCGCCGAACGGGGGGAAACGGTGCACTTCATCGTCCAGCAGGGCAGCGCGCTCGCCGCGCGCCTGCCCGCGACAGGACTCTCGTTCGACGACATGTCACTCCGAGGCGCGCGGGGGATCCTCTCGTATCGCCGCCTCGTTAGGCGGCTGCGCGACCTGGGGCCAGAGATCGTGCATGTCCATGAGGCAGCAAGCGGGCATCTGGTAGCGCAGGCTGTGGGCAGGCTCAGGCGGAAAGGCGGATCTCAGCAAAGACTACGTCTGGTCGTAACGCGGCGGACGGTTTTCCATGCTGACAGCATGCCCAGCCTACCGATCTATGCCTCGCTCTCCGACCGCGTCATCTGCGTCTCTGAGGCTGTGCGCGCGTGCTTTCCCCCAGCACCGAACCTGCGTGAACGCCTCGTCGTCATCCCGGACTTCGTGGACTGCAAGCACTTCGACCCCGCGGCCGTGTCGGTGGAGAGATGTGACGAGCGGCCGACCATGGTCAGCATCGGCCGCCTGACGAAGGAGAAAGGGCATCGGGTGCTGCTCGATGCGCTGCCGATGGTGCTGCCGGAGGCGCCGGAGGCGCGGCTGGTGATCTGCGCCCAGGGACCGGAGGAGGAGAGGCTGAGGAGGCAAGCAGAATCCTTGGGCGTGGCCGGCGCCGTCGAGTTCGCCGGCTTCGTGCTGGATGTGCGCCCATATCTGGCGAGCGCGGACGTATTCGTGATGCCTTCGCTCTCGGAGGGCCTGGGCGTGGCCGCGCTGGAGGCGATGGCGATGGGGAAGCCGGTGGTCGCCACCGACGCCGGCGGGCTGCCGGAGTCGGTGATCCATCAGGAGACCGGCCTGATCGTCGCGGCGGGCCGCGCGGAGGCGCTCGCCGAGGCGGCCATCAGCTTGCTCCAGCACCCCGCTTGGGCGCGGCAGATGGGTGAGGCCGGGCGCGCCCGCGCCCTCGCGCACTACGACCGGCCTCGCATCGTTGACAGGATCGTCGCCCTCTACCACGAAGTGCTCGGCGGAGGCTAGGGATTGCCTGGAATCACCGCCATCGTCACCACCTTCAACGAAGAGGCGAACATCGGGGACTGCCTCGACTCCCTGCGGTTCGCCGACGAAATCCTGGTCGTGGACTCCTTCAGCGAAGATGGGACCGTGGACATCGCGCGGCAACACGAAGCAACGGTGCTCGTGCACGAGTATCTCTCCCCGGCCGCGCAGAAGAACTGGGCGATCCCCCATGCCTCCCACGAGTGGGTGTTGATCCTGGATGCGGACGAGCGGGTGACGCCGGAGCTGGCGGAGGAGATCGCCGGGACGCTAGTCTCCCCCAAGGGCGACGGGTATGAGATGAAGCGCCGCAACTTCTTCCTGGGGCGCGAGATTCGCTACTCCGGTTGGCAAAACGACTGGGTGCTCAGGCTCTTCCGCAGGGAGGAGGGCCGGTATCAGGAAAGGCAGATTCACGAACGATTGCTGGTGCACGGCAAGGTGGGACGGCTGCGGGGGGCGCTGCTGCATTACCCCTATCGGACCATGGACGACTACCGGCGCAAGCTGGAGCGTTACGCGGAATGGAGCGCCATGGACGCGCTTCGGGAGGGAAGGCGAGTCTCCCGTCTTTACGCGCTGCTGCATCCGCCGCTGCGATTCCTTAAAGCCTATCTGCTCCAGGGCGGGTTCCTGGAGGGCCGCGCCGGGCTAACCCTCTCCCTGTTGACGGCGAGGTACGCGGCGGCCAAGGACGCGCGCATTCGGGAGCTGTGGCGGCGCGCGCGCGAAGAGGATGGGAAGCGGTGACCACCTCCCCGGAGCTGTCGGTGGTGATCGTGAACTGGAATGGAGGCGAGGAACTGCTCGCCTGCCTTAAGTCCGTGTACGGCGCCACCACCGGCATAAACGCAGAGGTGTGGCTGGTTGACAACGGCTCCTCTGATGGATCGGCCGAGCGAGCCGCGGCCGTATACCCCTATCTGCGCGTGATCCGCAATGACGGGAATCTGGGGTTCGCCCGCGCCGCCAACCAGGCGCTCGCGGAAGCGCAGGCCGACTTCATGCTGCTGCTGAATCCCGATGCGCTGCTGGAGCGGGAAGCGCTCGCCGCCATGCTCGGGGTGATGCGCGAGGACGCGAGGGTCGGTATCATCGGCTGCCCCAGCGTGGATGAACAGGGGGCGTGGACGCCCGCGTACGAACGTTCCTATCCCGGCCGGCGCGGCCACCCGGTGCGGCCGTCGCCGGCGCCCTCGTCGGCTGCCCTGGAGGTCGCCTGGGTGTCAGGCGCATGTTTGCTTGCCAGGAAAGCAATGGTGGAACAGGTGGGCGTGCTGGACGAACGGTTCTTCATGTACTACGAGGATGTGGACTGGTGCTATCGCGCCCGGAAGAGCCGGTGGAAGGTGGTCAGCATTCTCGGTGAGGCGATCCGCCATCAGCGCGGCGGAGCGGCCAGGCGAGTGCCTCCGGAGGAGACCGCGGGGCGAGTGATCACCTCCCGCCTTCGCTTCTTCCGAAAGCACTACTCACGGGCGCGCGCAGGGTGGTTGACCGCGGGAGTGCTGGCGAGTAACCTGGCAGCATGGCTGCTGTGGCTTGCGCTCTCGCCATTCACCGCGGGGGCGCGACAGGCGCGCCGCCCGCACGCCGCGCGCCTCTCCGCCGTGCTGCGCAGTGGGAAGGAATGAAGGATGACTGCTGACCACGGGTTTGCAGGAACAGCGGGCAAGATCGTTTCCCTCGAGGAGGCAAAGGAGCGCCTCCTCGCCTGGCGGGCGGAGGGGAAGACCATTGCCTACGCCAACGGGTGCTTCGACCTGCTGCACCTCGGCCACGTGCGCACTCTGGAGAGCGCGCGGCAGCACGCCGACGCGCTGGTGGTAGGGATCAACTCCGATGCCTCGGCTCGCCAGCTCAAAGGCCCCGGCCGTCCCGTGGTGCCGGAGGGGGAGCGGGCCGAGATGGTGGCGGCGCTGGCCTGCGTGGACCTGGTGGTGGTGTTCGCGGAGTTGTCCTCGCTGCCCGTAATCGAGGCGTTGAGGCCCGAGGTGTGGGTGAAGGGCGGGGACTACCGCATTGACACCGTGCACCAGGAAGAACGCGCCTTCGTGGAGGGCTATGGCGGGCGGGTTGCTCTGGCCCCGCACGTGCCGGGGCTCTCCAGCACCGACGTGATCGCCCGCATCAGACAGCCCGGCGAAGGCTGATCGCCCGCGCCGCTATCCCTCCCCTAGGTTCTGCAGCGTGGTCAGCACCGTATGGAAGGTGCGGAACTTTATCAGCTCTTGCCCCGCGAAGGAGCCCAGCAGCACCTTCGCCGCCTGAGAGTCGCCGTAGATGAGCAGCATCGTTCTCAGGAAGACATAAGAGAGAATCATGCCCGAGATCGCTCCCAGCAGCCCTCCCACCACCGGGTCCAGCACATCCAGGGAGAGCAGAGTGGTCTCGTAGAGAAACCGGGAGCCGATCACCACCAGCACCATCAGCGCCACGAACACCGTCACCAGCCAGATGGCGTCGCTCGTGCCGGCGACGCGCGACAGGGGAAAGGCCAGGCCCAGAGGATGGGCCGCGAAGGTGGCGATCTTGAGCACCACGATGGCGCCGATCACGTCGAAAATGGCACGGCCGAATCCTCTATTGCTCTCCAGCCAGGCGACGGATGCCACCAGCAGGAGGACGACGATGTCGAACCAGGTCACCTGTGCTCACCTCCACTCAGACGGATCACCACAGAAGCATAGCCGACCACCGCGGAGCGGTCGCCGGTGATATCTCCCGAAGTATAGTAGCAAAGTAGCTCCGCCTTGCCGCCGTCTCCCTGGCCGGGCAGGGCCGCCTGGCAGTAGGCGATGGCGATCGCCACCGGCACGGGGCCGCAGGTGGAGATCTGGTGCTCCTGGACGGTTGCGAGCAGCCCCGCGGGGTCGAGCGCGAGAATCCGATCCAGCGCCAGCTTGTCCTGCCGCACCGCCGACGCGTGCGGAATCTGGTGGGAGAAGTCGCTGCTTGCGATCACCACCACACGCTTGCTCGACATGCTATCGGCCAGCACCTTACCGAGCTGGTTTGCGTCCTCTACGAGCTGGTCCAGGTTGTCGTATGGGTGCGCGCGAATGCAGATGGGGACGATCTTCGGCGTTCTCTCCCCATATACGAACTGCAGAAAGGGGACCTGCACCTCCAGCGAGTGCTCCCAACGGTGCGCCTCTTCATCCGCCACCAGCAGGTCCGTGGACTCTGTCAAGGCGCGCGCCGAGGCCGTGTCAACCGCCACTTCGCCCAGGGGTGTGCGCCAGGACTCGGCCAGGGACACCGCCGCGGCGCGGCCGAGAGAGCGATGGCTCGGCCCGAGGATGACCGCGCACTCCGGTATCCCGTCGGCGGCGAGGGCCGCGAAGCCGTGCGCGGCGGCCGGTCCCGAGTACATGTACCCCGCGTGCGGGCAGACCAGCGCGGCGATCGCGCCCGGTCCGCGCGGGTTCGCCTTGGGCAGAGAGCCCGGCCCGAGCTGATGCAGGAAGCACTCCGCGAGGGAAGCCAGCAGAGCTTCCCTGCGGCCGGGATAGAAACTCCCTGCTACCGTCGGCTCTCTCACCTGCGCCATCCTGCCATCTCTCTCTGCGTCGGCCGCCCGCGGTTGACGCCCAGGGTGGTTCATGTTACGCTGTCGCCGCTGGTGGGCGGATATTCCCTGGGGCTGGCGAGGCGATGCGCATCGCTGTCTTCACCGAGTGCTACCATCCCATTGTGAACGGAGTGGTGGTGTCGGTGGTGACGTTCTCCAGAGAGCTTGTCAAGCTCGGGCACCAAGTGGACATCTATGCTCCCACCTTCCCCGGTCACCGGGACACCGAGCCGAATGTCTTCCGCATGCCCTCCATCTCGCTGCCTACCCACCCGCGGTACCCGGTGGCCCTCCCCTGGTCCAGCTTGGCGCTGCGGCGCGTCATCCGCTCTCGCCGTCCAGACATCATCCACGCCCAGCACCCCATGATCACCGGGCGCGAAGCAAGACGGTGGGCCCGCCGTCTCGGCTGCCCATTTATCTTTACATACCACACCCTGATACGCGAGTACGCCCACTACCTGCCTCTGCCGCGCCCGCTGGTGCGCGCCATGGCAGTGCGCCTCAGCCGCACCTTCTCCAACTCCGCCGACTGCGTGGTGGTTCCGACCCGTGGAACGGGGGAGATTCTGCGCTCCTATGGCGTGCGGGCCCGCATCGAGGCGATCCCCACCGGCGTTGACTTCGACCTCATGCGCGCCAGCGCCAGGAACCCGGCCCGCGCCCGCCTGGGCATCCCCGAAGGCGTGCCTGTGATCGCTTTCACCGGCCGCATCGCCAAGGAGAAGAGCATAGACGTCCTCCTCGAAGCCTTTCGCCTCCTCTCCCCCCGGTTCCCGGAGTCCCGTCTCCTGCTCATCGGCGGCGGACCGTGGCAGGAGCACTGCCAGGGCCTCGCGGATTCCCTGGGCGTGGCTGCGCGCGTCATCTTCACCGGCTTCCTTCCACATACGCAGGTGTTCGATTGCCTGGCCGAAGCGAGCGTGTTCGCCTTCCCCTCTCTCACCGACACCCAGGGGGTGGTGGTGCTGGAGGCGATGGCGCTGGGCTGTCCGCCGGTGGCGGTCAGGTCCGGGGCGGTCGAGGACGTGATCGAGCACGAAGAGAACGGGCTGATCGTAGCGCCATCGGCGGAGGGTTTGGCGGAGGGGCTGACAAGGGTACTGGAATCAGGGGAATTCCGGCGCGGCCTGGCAGGTAGGGCGCGGGCGCGCGCGGAAGAGTTCTCCTCAGGCCGCATGGCTGCGCGCTTGTCCCAGGTGTATGAGACGTTGCTGAGCGGGTGAGCGCGCGTCCGGCTGCCTGACACCACACTGTTTGGAGGCATGTAACTGATGTGCGGAATCGTGGGCTATCTCGGCGGCCGCAACACCGCCGACGTGCTGATGGAAGGGCTGCGGCGACTGGAATACCGGGGTTACGACTCCGCCGGGGTCGCCATCGTGGTTGACGGTCATCTGGAGGTCATCAAAGCGAAAGGCAAGCTGTCCGTGCTCGGCGGGATCCTGGACCAACGCAAGCCGGAGGGCCGCACCGGTATCGGGCACACCCGGTGGGCCACCCATGGGCCTCCGTCCGAGGTCAACTCACATCCCCACTGCGACTGTCAGGGGCATATCGCGGTCGTGCACAACGGCATCATCGAGAACTACCTGGACCTGCGCGAGAAGCTCCAGGCGGAGGGGCACACCTTCAAGTCGCAGACCGATACGGAAGTCATCCCTCACTTGCTCGAGAAGTACTACAAGGGCGACCTCGAGAAGGCGATGCAGCGCAGCCTCAAGGACATCCACGGCTCCTACGCGGCGGTCGCGCTCACCGACCGACAGCCCGGCCTGATCGTCGCCGCCCGCCGGTACAGCCCGCTGGTCGCCGGCATTGGCCGGGGCGAGAACTTCATCGCGTCCGACATCCCTGCCATCCTGAAGTTCACCTGCCAGGCCTACCTCATTGACAACGGCGAGATGATCGTGGTCACCGAGCAGGCGATTGACATCAAGACCATTGACGGCAGGTCGGTGAGGAAGCCGGTGTTCGAGGTGAAGTGGGACGCGGGGATGGCAGAGAAGGGCGGGCACAAGCACTTCATGATCAAAGAGATCCTGGAGCAGCCCGACGCCCTTCGCCAGACCATCGGCCAGCGCATCCAGGGCCGCGACCTGAAGCTCAAGCTGGAGGAGATGAAGCTCTCCGACGCCTTCCTGAAGCGGGTGAAGAAGATCGTGGTGATCGCCTGCGGCACCGCCTCCTACGCGGGGATGGCCGGCGGGTACTGCGTCGAGCGAGTGTCCGGCATCCCGGTGATCACTGACGTTGCCTCCGAGCTCCAGCACCGGGAATGCCTCTTCGACAAAGGCACCCTCGGCATCGCCATCAGCCAGTCCGGCGAGACCGCCGACACCCTGCAGGCGATCCGCATGGCCCGCCGCCGGGGGGCGAAGGTGCTCGCCATCACCAATGTCATCGGCAGCTCGGTGGCGCGCGAGTGCAACAGCAACCTTTACATCCAGGCCGGCCCGGAGATAGGAGTCGCCTCCACCAAGGCCTACACCAGCCAGATTCTGGCGATGATGCTGTTCGCCATGAAGCTCGCCGAGACGCGCGGCACCCTGAAGCCGGCCGAACTGCGCCGCCTGTTGCGGGGCCTGAAACAGCTCCCCGACCAGGCCGCCGCGTTCCTCGCCAAGGAAGCCAAGCACGTGAAGGCGCTGGCGAAGAGGTACCTCTGGTGCAAGCGCTACCTCTACCTCGGCCGCGGCTCCAACTACTCCACCGCCATGGAGGGCGCGCTCAAGCTCAAGGAGATCGCCTACATAGATGCCGAGGGATACGCCGCCGGGGAAATGAAGCACGGGCCGCTCGCTCTGGTGACCGACGAGTGTGCGGTGATGTCCGCGGTGGTCGCCGGCAACCACTACGAGAAGAGCCTGGGCAACCTCCAGGAGATCCGCGCCCGCGGCGGCAAGGTGATCGCCATCGGCAACGAGGACGACACGGAGATCGCCAAGTACGCGGACGACGTGATCCGCATCCCGAAGGCCGACGAGCTGCTAGTGCCGGTCCTCGCCGGCATCCCGGTCCAGCTCTACGCCTACTACGTCGCCGACATGCTCAACTGCGAGATTGACCAGCCGCGCAACCTCGCCAAGAGCGTGACCGTGGAATAGCCGTTCTCCGCAAGGCCCGTCCGCCTTTGGCGGACGGGCCTTGCGCTTCACATTCCGCTTCGCTGGGGGTCCACTATGGCGGAGTCGCCTGCTCGAGGGGCGCAGCAGACGCCCCCCTCCACCTGGAGCCGCCTCGCGCTCCTCTGGCTTGTCTTCTCCAGCGGCGTGGCGGTGATGGGCCTGGAGATGTCCGCCTCCAGGCTGATCGCGCCCTACTTCGGCACCACCCTCACGGTGTGGACCAGCCTCATCGGTCTGGTGCTGCTGTTTCTCACCCTGGGATACTACCTGGGCGGCGCGCTGGCGGATCGCCTGCCCACGCGGGTGGCTCTCGGCCTGATCGTGCTCATCGCCGGCCTGATCGCGCTCTGCCTGCCGCTGTTCAGCGGCGCGGTGCTGGCGGCGGCGTGGAAACTCACCCCGAAGCTGGGAATCCTCGGTGGGTCGTTCGTGGGCACGTTCGCGCTGTTCTCGCTCCCCATGGTGCTGCTCGGGTGCGTCTGCCCGTTCGCCATGAAGCTCAGCATCATGGACCTGGGCCGAACCGGCCGCACCGCGGGGCGCATCTACGCCATCTCCGCCATTGGCAGTGTCGTCGGTACCTTCCTCCCGGCCCTCGTCACCATCCCCATCATCGGCGTGCACCACTCCATCATGCTCTTCGGCGCCATCCTGGTGGTGGCCGCGCTGCTGCTGCTCGCTCGCCTGCGCCTCCTGCCTGCCGCTTGCGCGCTGGCGCTGTTCGCGGTCCCGCTCAAGCCCCTGCTGCCGGTGCAGGGCGCGATCGCTCGGCGCGAATCGCCCTACAATTACCTCCAGGTGGTCCAGATTCCCACCGCGGACGGCAGCTTCCGCCGCATGCTGATTGTGGACTGGGGTGGCTTCTCCATCTACCAGCCAGGCGCGTTCCGCACCGACGAGTACTACGACTACCTCCTGATGGCCCCCCTCCTGCGCGCGCGGCCGCCCTCCGAGTGGCTCCATCGGGTGCTCATCATAGGCCTCGGCGCCGGCACCGCCTCCAAGCAGATCACCCAGTGCTACGGCCCGGTGGAGATTGACGGCGTGGAGATTGACCCGGCGATCGTGGACCTGGGGCGCAAGCTCTTCGAGATGAACGAGCGCAACCTGCACGTCCACGTCACCGATGGCCGCGCCTTTCTCGCCGGCGCCGCGGAGCCCTACGACTGGGTGATCGTGGACGCCTACCAGGGCTCAGACATCCCGTTTCACCTGACCACGAAGGAGTTCTTCAGCCTGCTGCGGGAGCATATGTCACCAGGCGGCGTGCTCTCCATCAATGTCGCCTGGTGGAGGCCGGACGACCAGGAGCTGCTCGATCGCCTGGCCGCCACCGTCGGGTCCGCCTTCCCCACCGTCGTGGTGGTGCCTGGCATCTCCGAGCAGTCGGGAGCGGTACTGCTCGCCGGCGGTGAAGACGCCTCCCTGGGTAGCACTGGCGTCAATGCCGCGGCGGTTGGCCACGCTGGTCTGGCCGAGATTGCCGCGCAGCTCACCGGCCCGGAACCGCCCGACGCGGTGGCTGTGCAGCCGGGCAATCTCGGCCTCCTCACCGACGACCGGGCACCCGTCGAGGAGATTGCCGACCGGATGTACCGGGAGAGGCGACGTCTGGCTTTCGAACGGGAACGGGCGGTGTTGGGCCTTTAGCAGCATAGTAAGGGGAGGCGAAGGGAAGGTAATATCCTCTTGCTGTTGGGGGACCTGCGGTCTTCCTCCGATACTGCACACATGCCACCCAGGGGAGGTCCGAAGATGGCAGGAGGACGTGATCTGAGGCGGCGGTCGCCGCGCTGGCTCAACTTCCTCATCTGCTCGTGTGGCCTCACCGCCATCGCGTGTTTCATCTGGCGTATCATCGCCTCCGATTCTGACGGCAGCGAGGCATTTCTGGGAACTGCCGGGCTCGTGTCCCGCCTCATCGCCGCCGCGATTCTCCCCGCCCTCTTGCTCATGACCGGTTTGCGCCGCGCCATCGGGCACCTGGCCGCAAGACCGAAGGAGAGCCCCGCCTCCGGCATCCTGCCCATGCGCCCCGCCATCCCCAGGCTTGGCGCGGGCCGACACGAGGCCGCCGCCACGGCCGGCGGTCGCCCCCGCCGGCTCCGGGACGTGATCCGCTTCCCATCCCCACGCAAGATGGCCGCCAGGTCGTAGGCGCCTCGCGCTGTCTAACGCGCGGTCTCTTCGGAGGGCCCTCCTGTGTCGGCGCGTTCCGTACAGGGAACAGGTTTGCCCCTGCATTCCCCCGAATAGTCCTCCTCAGCCCGCTTGGTGGGAGGATGAGATGCTCAGAAGATGGGTCTGCCTCACCATCGCCGCCCTCTGCGCCGTCGCCCTCGCCGCGCCCAGCCGGTGTGAGATACTGTCCTTCCACCTCCAGGCCGGCCAGCTCATGGGCCTGCGCGTGGGAACCCAGAGCCTGCCGGCTCGCGGCGTGCCCGGCGGCTTCTACGTGCAGCTCTACCAGGCCAGGACCGGCGCGAACCTGTTGCAGGATGCGGCCCTGGACAAGCTGCCCGAGCCCCTGCCATCTGGCTTTGCGCTGGACGACCGCGTCATGCGGCAAGACAAGCCCACCTTGACTATCAAGATGCCGGAAGATCGCCCGGTAGATTCGGGCGAACTCGAGTTCCACGCCCAGAACATCAAACCCGGCCGCATCTACCTCCTGCGGTTCGCCCACCGCGGCGAGCGGCTCGATGGTGAGTTTCCGCCCATCATCCATATCCGCCAATGGGACGCGCGGGGCGAGTGGGCCTGTACGCAGCTCAACATGGAGCTGCTCTGCGGCAGCTATGACTGGAAGGAGGAGACCATCGCCATTCCCGCGGTGGAGGGGGCGACTTCCATGTCCTTCATGGTCCACCACCCCGCGGGGATGGGGCAATTCTGGATCAGCGGGCTGTCTCTGGAAGAGGTAATCCCACAGCCCGTGGTCGCGGTCCCCGGTCTCTGGCGCAGGGAGCGCGGGAAGCTCACCTTCCAAGGCACCATCCCCATGACCGATGTGGATCTGGTTGCCGCGGTGGAGGAGGGGGAGGAGCGCATCCACATCACTACTACCCTTGCCGCGCCCACCAAGCGGCTGCGCGAGAAGCCGGTTGCGATGGTGTTGGGCTTTCGCTTGCCGCTCCAGGCGACAGGCTGGCGATGGGGAGACTACCTGCATCGAGACCGCGTCATCGAGGCGGGAACAGACTACTCGGACTACGTGCTGATCGGGAGGGAACAGTTCCGGGAGATATCGCGCTTCCCGATTGCGCCGGTGGCGGGTCCCGAGCATGGCATCGCGCTGATGGCTCCGATGACCCCTCCGTTGCTGACGCGGGCGCGCTACGACGCCGGCGGATACCCCTGCATGGAGTGGGACCTGGGGATGGCCCCGCGCAGCAAGGGTGAGGTGGAGGCTTGCGGGTTCTCCTTCGACATCGCCGACTACCAGCCGCGCTGGGGCTTCCGCGCCGCGCTCGCCAGGTACTACGAGCTCTACCCGCAGCTGTTCGCCAGCGCCGCCAAGCAGGGCGGCTGGTGGATCGGACCCAGCCAGCAGGTGAAGGATCTCACTGACTTCGGGATGCAATACGACGAGGACCACTTCGCCCATCCCGACCGCGCCAAGGCGGACGACCAATTCGGCATCTACACCTGCTCCTACAGCGAGCCCTGGATGTGGCGGATCACCGTCAGCGAAGAGCGCAAGCTGTCACTCGCAAAGCCGGTGGCTACCTACCTGCCGCAGATCGAGAAGGACGCCGAGCTTCCTCCCGACGTGATGGACAGTCACGACTACTGGCCTGCGCCCCGCCGCGACTCGGTCCGCGCGTTCCTGAACTCCGCCATCTTCGGCCCCGACGGCGACTACTCCATCAACTCGGTGCGCACCTACGGCGGCGGGACCTTCATCGAGATGAACACCTCCTGCCTGCCGCGCCTCCGCAGCGATCGTTGGGGAGAGATGAACCGCGGCCTGCTCTCTTACAAGTACGAGACTCAGGCCGATATCGCCCGCTGCGCGGCGGGCGGAGCGAAGCTGGACGGCGTCTACTTTGATTCCGTGGGCAACTGGCCCGACATCTCCGCCGAGGACCATCGCTCCGAGCACTTCCAGTACACCAGCTTCCCACTCACCTTCAGCTACGCCACCGGCACGCCGGTGATCTCCGGCCTCTCCGCGATGGCGGAGTACATGCAGTTCATCAAGGCGAAGGGCTCCATCACCATGGCGAACTCCGACCCGGACTACATCTCGTTCGCGGCGCCGTACCTGGACATGATCGGCGCGGGCGAGAACTTCGGGGAACCCTTCGTGGACGACGAGGCCCTCAGCCACGACCGCTCGGTAGCCTACCATAAGAGCGTAAGCTTTGGTAACTCCGGGATGCTGCGCGCCGCGCCGGAGGAGGCGGAGAAGCGCTTCCGCCTGCTGCTCTTCTACCAGGTCTACCCGGGCATCTTCGCCGGCGACCCCGCCGCGCTGGAGCGGGTCCGTCCGCTTTATCGGAAGTATATCCCGCTGATGCGCGAGATGGGCGCCGCCGGCTGGGAGCCGATCCCTTGGGCAACCCCCGACGACGCCGCAATCCTCGTCGAACGCTACGGGCCAGCGGCAGAGGGAACCACTTACTTCGCGCTCCGCAACCCCACCGACACCGCGGTCGCGTGCGCCCTTGGCGTGGAGCCGGCCGGCTTCGGGCGCAAGCCGACCGCGGCGCAGAAGGCGGTGAATGTCCTCACCGGCGACGAAATCCCAATCCGGCGCGTCGGAGATGGCCTGCGCCTCACCGTGGAAGTACCGGCTCAGGACACCGCGGTGGTGAAGGTGGAGTTCAGGGGTTGACGAAGACGCTGGTCTGCCCATGAGAGAAGGCCAACGCACCAACGTGCTTCGCCACATCGCGGAGCTGCGGACGCGCCTGCTGCGGTCCGGGCTCTACGCCATCCTGGGCATGGTGGTGGTGTGGGTCTGCTACCAACCTATCTATAGATTGCTTGCCGCGCCGATTCTGCAGGCGGTGGAGAGGATACACGGGAAGATCCAGGTGACCGCCTTCATGGAGGGCTTCCTGGTCCGCGCCCAGATCTCGCTGGTGGGTGGGCTGATCTTGGCCATGCCCTTCATCTACCGCGAGTTGTGGGCCTTCGTGTCCCCGGCTCTGAGGCGGGACGAGCGGCGCACGCTCTGGCCCCTGGTGCCGGTCTCCGGCGTGCTGTTTGTGGGCGGCGTCGCCCTCGCCTACCTGATGACCGAGCCGTCCATCGTCTGGATGGCGAGCATGAACCCGCCGGGGACAGAGGCCTGGTATCGGTTGAACGAGAATCTCCTGCTGATCCTCAAGTTCTACCTCGCCTTCGGCCTCGCGTTTCAGCTCCCGCTGGCGCTGGTGCTGCTGGCCGCCGTGGGCATCGTTGACTCGCGCCTGCTGACGAGACGGTGGCGAGAGGCATCGGTGGCGATCTTCATCATCGCCGCGGTCATCACCCCCACCTGGGACCCGATCACCATGACCGTGTGCGCGCTCCCGATGGTGGTGTTGTACTGGGCTACCATCTGGGTGGTCAGGGTCATCGAGCGCAAGCGCGCACGCCGGGATGAAGAACAACCGCTGGCGGGATGAAGGGGCAAACCATGTCATGGATTGACGTGCACACCCACCTGGTGACAGACAGCGAAGCTGCCGGCTACGGCAAGGGAATCAGCCCGCAGGAGCTGCTCGCCGCCATGGACGGATGGGGTGTGGCGCAGGCGGTGGTGCTGCCGCTGGAGAGCCCGGAGGGCGACGGGGAGTACGCTCTCACCGCGCGTGTGTTTGAGGCGTGCGCGCAGCACTCCGAGCGCCTGATCCCGTTCGTCGGAGTTGACCCCCGCGCCCAGCGCGCCGAGCGCAAGCTGCGCCACTACGCCAGCCGCGGCGCCCGCGGCTTCGGCGAGCACAAGTGCGGCCTCGGCATCGACGACACCCGGTCCATGAAGCTCTATGGGATATGTGGCGAGCTGCGCCTGCCCATCCTCTTCCACATGGACCCCGATCTCAACTGGGACGAGGCCGGCCTCCCCGGGCTGGAGCAAGTGGTGAGTGCGTTCCCGCAGACCACCTTCATCGGACACGGGCCCGCCTGGTGGTCGGCGATCTCGGGGGATGATGATAGGAAGGGCGGATACCCTAAGGGGCCGGTAAAGCCCGGCGGCGCGCTCAACCGCCTGCTCGCCGAACATGCAAACCTCTACGCCGACATCTCCGCCGGCTCCGGCGACAACGCCCTCACCCGCGACCCCGCCTTCACCGAGGGGTTCATCGAGCGGCACTGGCGCAAGCTCCTCCTCGGCACCGACTACTTCATCGTCGGGCAGGAGATTCCGCAGATCGAATGGCTGAGGAGCTATCCCATGCCGGAGGAGTGGCGGGAAGCGATAGGGCGAAGGAACGCGGAGGCGCTCCTCTGAGCGCGCCAGCCTTGAACCTGTGAAGGAGACGCTCACCATGGCCGATAGCAGTGGCACCGTTGATCTGCTGCTACTACTCGCCCAGCATGAGGAGGCGATAGGGCGACTGTACTCATCATACGCCCGGAGGCTCCCAGAGCAGGCAGACTTCTGGAACCAGCTAGCAGCCGATGAAGCGCGACATGGGGCGCTGGTGGGCAACCTCCGGGCGCGGATGGAGGCCGGCTCCCTCCAGTTCACCCCGGGGCGGTTCAGCCATCAAGCGGTCAGTGGATCGCTCGACCACGTGCGCGAGGAGATCGCCCTCGCGGAGTCTGGCGAGCTCACCCCCATGCACGCGCTTGCCACCGCGCTGGACTTGGAAACCGCGCTCATCGAAAGCCGGTTCTTCGAAGTGGTTGAGGGCGACAGCAAGGAGGCGGCCGAGGTTAAGCAGAGCCTCGGCGCCGACACCTTCCAGCATCGCGAGCTGGTGCGCGCCGCCTGGGAGAAAGCGCGCTGAATCCATCGCCCCGCAGATCTCGTAACCTCCTTTGCTTCTCCGAGGAGCCTCCTGACAACGCATGGTATCGCATTGCGGGCGCCACGGGGGAGATCGCGCCCAGACCGGAGAATCCGTACTCCTGGCGGTGAGGATGATGGCGAAGACCGTCCTGTCCTTCTACGTTGACGATACCGGCCCGTACTCCGCTCCGCCGGAGGCGTTCGAGCAGTTCCTCGACTTCGTCTCCGCCGAGGGCATCGCAGGGGAATCGAGCGTGATCCTCGGCCTGGGCTGCAAGGAGCACGGGCTGGTGAGTCGGCCGACCACGGAGGCGCAGAAAGCCTATGTCGCACAGCTCCAGCGCGCCTTCGCCTGTGGCGTTGACGCGCACATGGAGCTGATGACCCACGAGGGGCTGTACGACTTCGCCAACGATGACCTGCCAGATGGGGCAATCCACGAGGGCGTGTGGCTGCACGAACCTGCGGTCAGCGTGGACGAGTACGAGGCCTACTTCGACCACATCATCGCCGAGGGGGAACGCATCGGGGTCAGGTTCACGGGGGTGACGTGGCCGGGCTGTGGGTGTGAGGCGTGCACGAAGCGGTACGCGGAGCTTGGGCAGCAGGGCGGCGCCACCGTGAACCCGAATCTGTGGCAGGCGCTGCTGAACCTGGCGCGCCGCGGCCGGTTCCGCGGGCGGACGGCGCCGTGCTTCACCCTCAGCCACGAGGCCGGGCTGAAGCTGATGGCGGGCGATGGCGTGTACGGCGTCTACGAGTTCAACCCGAACGCGGGGGACCGCTTCGGCATCTGGGAGAACGACCCGGCGAAGGTGGAGGCGGACTACTACATCACCGCCGATGGCGAGTCCGGCCGCCTCGTGGAGCTGGTGAGACAGGGAGCGCCGTACGCCCTGTTCTACGCGCACTGGCAGGGGCTGAACCCGGCCAACGGCGTCGGGTGGGAGGCCTTCACACAGGTGGTCAGGCGCGTCAGGAGACTGCTCGGCGATGAAGTGATGTGGATGAGGCCGAGCGCATACACAGACATGATCCACTCCCAGGGCAGGGAACCGGGAGAGACCGCCCAGAAGGGCGGAGGGAGAGTGTGAGATGCGTGTGAGCATGTTGCTGTTCGTGTTGCTGGTGACGGCGGCAGCCGCCTCCGCGGAGCGCGTGGAGCCGATCTGGGAATACCGCTTCGACGCGCCCGCCCAGCCCCTGTGGGAGATTCGGGGCGCGGTGGAGTTCAAGGACGGTGTGGCGGAGACGCGCAGCAGCCCGGAGGATGAGTTCAACGGCGTGATCAGCGGGCGCGAGGAACCGATCCCCGCCGCCGACGACGGGTACTGGCTGCGCATGGAGTACGCGGTGACTCCAGTGAAGATCGGCGCCATGGGCCAGGCCGGAGGGATCTGGGAGGGGCCGGCCGTGGTCCTGTTCGGGCTGGTGGACGGAAAGCCGGCGGCCGGGCTGAACCTGGGGGTAGTGGCGAAGTCACCGATCGCCGAGGGCCAGCAGTTCACCATCTCCTGTGACTTCAACCGCGATGGCGTATCGAGCTGGAAAATCAATGGCGAGGAGCAGCTCGACAATTCGGTTTCCCCCTGGAAGGGCGGGGCGACGACGGCCAAGGTGATGCTGGGCGACCTCAGACAGGGCGCAGCCGTGTCCCGCTGGCACTGGGTGCGGCTGAGCCGGGTGTATCCCGATGATCCGCTGGTGCTGCGCCTGGGGAAATGGGACGACCTGCGAGTCGTCGAGAGCGGTCAGCCGGCCGCCTTCATGGTGGGGCAGGCGAACGCGATGGTGAAGGTGTTCCGGGAGGCGGCCGACTTCTCCGGCTCGTTCGATCCGCACGTGCGGATTGCCGCCGCGGGCCGGGAGCGAGAGAGCTTCCAGTTGGTGGTGCTGCCAATCAAGGAGCCACTGAAGGGCGTGAGCGTGGAGGTGTCGGACCTGCTCCACAAAGATGGTAGCACTCGCCTGTCTGCCGACAGAGTAAGCTGCTACCGCGTGGGGTACGTGCAGACCCAGCCCTCCAACTCGGCGATCACCAGGGTCGGCTGGTGGTGGCCGGATGTGCTGCTCCTGCCGGAGCCGTTCGAGGTGGAGCCGGGGTCCGTGCAGCCGATATGGTTCACCGTGGATGTCCCGGCGGATCAGAAGCCCGGCCGCTACCGCGGCCTCGTCACGGTGAAGACTGCGGACAACGGCGCGCAGACCATCGGGCTGGAGTTGATCGTGCAACCGTTCTCCCTTCCGCTGCGCGGGAAGCTGAAGACCGCCTTCTGCACGGCGCCGATCGCCTGGGAACTTTGGTATCGGCCGAACGAGACGCGGGCGCGGCTCGGCCTTACCCCGGACGAGAAGATTGGGGAGCTGGACATCACCCGGGAGACAGAGGACGTGCTGCCCCATGAGAAGTGGGTGGGAATGTACGACTTCCTGCTCGCTCACCGGCTCAGCCCGACCTCGATCTACTCCCCGGTGAAGAACGGCGAAGCGCGGGTGGTGCCGGCGCGGGATGATATGCAATACTGCTATGACCGTGGGATGAACGCCAATTGCCTCGCCTACATTGACAAGCTGCCCGACGACCCCGCAGCCGCCCGGAAGTACATGCGCGAGCTGGAGTCCTACCTCGCTGACTGGAACCGCTTCATCGAGGAGAAGAACTGGCCGGACTTCACCTGGTATGTGCACGGCTTTGACGAGTCAGACATGAGGGACGACCACGAGAAGACCGTGGATCCCTCCATCCGGCGCATCTACGGCATGATCGGCGAGAAGTTCCCGCGCATCAAGCGCGAGTCGGCGAACCCGCTCAACCCAACGCACATCGGGGTGTTCGACATTTGGACTCCGCTTACCGCGCAGTGGGACGATGGGTTCAAGGCGCGCCAGGCGGCCGGGGATCTGGCGTGGGCCTATGTGTGCTGCTCTCCGACCAAGCCATTCGCCAACTTCTTCACCGACTTCCCGGGCGTGGACCCGCGCATCCTGCCTTGGCAGTTCTACCAGCACGGCGCCACCGGATTCCTGTACTACATGACCGACTACTACGAGTCCCAGGAGAACCGGAATCTGGCCGGCCCGAAGTGGCCGGAGCGCCCGTGGAACACACTCTCCTTCCACTGCAACAATGACGGCGTGCTCATCTACCCCGGCCCCGACGCCACGCCGCTGGCGAGCACCCGCCTGGAGAACCTTCGGGACGGCATCGAGGACTACGAGGCCCTCGCCATGCTCGCCGACCTCACCGCCCGGCTGGAGAAAGCAGGCGGGTACGATGACTTGGTACAGCAAGCGCGAACCGCGCTGGCGGTGCGGCCGGAGGTGACGAAATCCTGGACCGAATACACGCTCGACCCGGAGACGATCCTGCGGGCGCGGGCGGAGGTGGATGCCATCATCGCCACGGCGATGATGGAGTTGGGGGAGATGTAGGGGCACGGCGTGGTTGCCTGCTGGTTTACCCGCCGGCCGTGTGGCGGGCCGTCTGTAGGGCCACGCCCCTCGAGCAGCCCTGGAGCCCGTGCAGGTGTTGCGCGCCGCGTGGGTAACATGACTGTAGAACGATGCGGAGTCATACCACCGTGAACCTTCTGCCAACCATCAAGATCGGCGACAAGGACGTAACCCGTCTCATCTGCGGCGGGAACCCGATCAGCGGGATCTCGCATTTCAGCTCGGAGATGGACCGGGACATGCTGCACTACTACACCATGCCGCGCTTGCAGGCGCTGCTGGAGGAGTGCTGGCGGCAGGGCATCAACACCGTCCAGACCAGGGGCGACCGCCACACCGAGCGCATGTACATGGAGCACGTGGACAACGGCGGGAAGCTGCAGTGGATCGCGCAGACCGCCTCCGAGTTCCGCGATATCTTCGCCAACATCGCCCAGATCGCCAGCTTCGGCCCCATCGCCATCTACCACCACGGCACCCATGTGGACAACTCCTGGCACGAGGGGAACTTCGACCAGGTGCGGGACTACCTCAAGGCCATCCACGACCACGGGCTGCCGGCCGGAATCGGCACGCACATCCCGGAGGTGATCGAGTACTGCGAGGAGCACGGGTGGGAGACGGACTTCTACATGGCCTGCTTCCACAACCTGGCGCGGGGGTACAAGGCGGCGCCTGCGGTGGAGCGGGATGCCTACGCCCGCGAGCAGTACCAGGACGGCGACCGGGAGGTGATGGCCAAGACCATCCGGCAGACGCCGAAGCCCTGCCTGGGGTTCAAGATCATGTCCGCCAACCGCAAGTGTGGGTCGCCGGAGTCGGTGCGCGCCGCCTTCGAATACGCCTTCGCCAACATCAAGCCCACCGACGGGGTGGTGGTGGGGATGTTCCCGAAGTATGGGAACCAGGCGGAGGAGAACGCGCGGTACGTGAGGGAGATCCTGGGAGCCTGACCGCGCGGTGTGAGGGGGATCATGAAGATACCCTTCTCGATATCCGTATACGAGCACGCAGCGCGGCTGATCGGCCGGTCGCCGTGGGAGGTGTCCCGGGATGCGGAGCTGCTCTACCGCGGCCACCGGGAGGCGTATCTGCTGTACCGGCACTTCCCGGTAGTGGTGGGGATTGACATCTACAACCTGGAGGCGGAGGCGTACGGGTGCTCGGCGGCGAGGCCGACCGGCAACGGCGTTCCCGCCATCACCCAGCCGCTGTTCTCATCCCTGGAAGAGGCGCTTCATCTGAGGCCCTTTGATCCCAACCGCGCAGGCCGCATCCCCATGGTGATCGCGGTGGCGCGGCGGCTGGCCCGGGAGTTCCCGGAGGCGGATGTGCGCGTGCCGCTGAGCGGGCCGTTCTCCATCGCCACCAGCTTGCTCGGCCTGGAGACACTGTTGGCGGGGGTGGCTACGCAGCCGGAGTCGGTGCGGGAGTTTCTGATGCGGCTGATCCCTGGTCAGGAGGGGTTTGTGCGCGCGGCGGTGTCGGCGGGAGTGGGGGTGGCCTTCTTCGAGTCCGCGGCGGCGCCGCCGCTGCTCAGCCCCTGGCAGTTCCGCGACGTCGAACTGCCTGCGCTCAAGGAGACGATGGAACAGGTCGCCCAGGCCGTTGGGCATCCCGTCCCCTGCATCATCGGCGGAGACACGGAGCCGATCGTCGAGCAAATGATGCAGACGGGGACGGACTTCGTGATTTGCCCGGCGGAGACGGATCGCGAGAGCTTCCTCAGGCACATGGAGGTCTACCCCAACGTGAAGGTGCGGGTCAACCTCGACCCGCACCTCTACACGACTGGCACGAAGGAGCAGATCCTGGCGGAGGTGGACCGCGTGATCGAGCTGGCGGCCGGGCGGCCAAACATCCTGCTCGGGACTGGAGCGCTCCCATACGAGACGCTGCCGGAGAACATCCTGATGATCAAGAGGTATGTGCGGTAAGGTAGGCTCCAAGGGCGGGAGTGCTCTCGAACCAGCCTGCCCCTATCGGGAGACGCGTGTTAGGTCGGTAGGTCGAACGCCCGCTGCACATAGACCGCCATCTGGTCCCTGGTGCAGACGTACTCCGGATGGTAAAAGCCATCCGGATACCCCTGAGTGACACCCTCGGCGGCGATGTACTCCACATGCTTGTAGGCCCAGAAGTCCGTAGGCACATCCGGGAAGGTCGCGCTGCTCGGCGCGACATAGCTGTTGAGGCCGTCCTCTCCGATGGGATCGCAAGTGCTGCGGGCGACGAAGACGGCCATCTGGGCGCGGTCAACGGCCTCGTCCGGGTGGTAGCCGTCCCAGTAGCCCTGGACGATGCCAAGTGACTTGCAGTACTCCACATACTGGAACGCCCAGTGCTCGGTGGGAACATCTGGGAAGGTGGCGGTGGCCGGGCCGGTGGGGACGTTGGCGTCGCCTCCTGCGAGGGCGCGGGAGATGTATACCGCCATCTGGTCACGGGTGACAGGGGCTGCTGGGTGGTAACCGCCGTCAGGGTAGCCTTCGACGATGCCAGCGTAGACGCAGGCGATGATCTCGTCGCAGGCCCAGAAATCGCCGGGCACATCCGGGAATGGCGGCTGCACCACCGCCAGGTGGACGATCTGATCGTTCATCCAGTCTGAGACCCAGACCGAGCCGTCGCGGGAATCGAGCGCGAGCCATCCCGGTCCGTTGAAGGCCTGGCTGCGCCACAGCTCCTCCCCATCCGCGGCGAAGTGCGCGACGACGGAGCCGGGGCTGAAGTAGGTGCCCCATTCCCCCATGTCTGACACCCACAAGGACCCGTCCGCCAGATCGAGCGCCATGTTCTCGGGGGCGTAGAAGCCGCCGTGCTGCCAGAGCACGCCGCCGCTGCTGCTCATCCGGCCCGCCCAGCCTTCGAACTCCAGAGTGTCCTCATCCACCCACACACCGGTGGCGTAGACGGACCCGTCCAGGGGCGAGACCGCGAACTCACCGAACCGGGAGAACACGTCGGGTATAGGGAGATCGCCGAGAAACTCACCCGCCGCCGAGAAGTGCTCCAGTTTGACCCCCTCGGGATAGTCCACTCCTATCCACACGGACCCGTCTGTGTCATCCACCCAGGGGTCGCTGACGGGGAGAAGGTACTCGTGCGTCCAGAGCAAGACACCGTCGGGGCTGAGACGGCGAACGTAGGCATGCCACTCCTCGTGCAGCACCTCCCCATCAGACCACCAGGTGTAGTCGGTCCACTGTCCCCACACCGAGCCGTCGAACTGGCTGACCACCGGCTCCCATCCAATCTTGTCGTGTCGCGACAGCTCCGTGCCGTCGGCGGCGAGGTGAAGCAGGAGAGGCGCGGGTCCGGAGCCGCCGTAGTCGGTGTAGGTGAGCCACCAGGAATCGTCCCAAGGGCTGACGGTGAGACGGGAGAAGTAGTACCCTTCGCCAGCCGAGGGAATGGGTCTGCGCTCCATCTCGATCCCTGCTGGCGAGAGGCGCACCAGGTCCGCCCCATCGGTTGCCCAGACGGAACCATCCTGCGGGTCCACGCCGCGCCCAGCCAGATCGAGATGCGGCATATGTTCCTGCCACACGATGGCGCCGTCCGGCCCCAGATGCGTGAGGTTCCCGGTGGCAAGCACGCCCCAGAAGGAGTTGTCGCTCTGGCTGTAGGTGAGGAGGGTGGAGTCCGGACGGCTGAAGCGGCGTAGTTCCTGGCCCTCGGCTGAGTATTGGATAAGGCCCCATCCCTGGACTGCGTCGTAGGCTGCCACCCAGATGGAGCCGTCAAGGTCGCGATGTCCCATCGGGTTCGCGTTTGAGAGCCGCCACACCTCGGCTCCGGAGCTGTTCAGGTGCACCAGTTCCGGCGGGGCGACCGTGGCCAGCGCATCTGTGGTGGAGCGGCCCAGGGGGGTGTAGTAGCTGATCCAGACCGAGCTATCGAGCGGAGAGACCCACAGCTCACGCACAAGTCGAGCGTCAGTGCTTCCCTGCCATACCAGGTCTCCGTCGGCGGAGAGATGCGTGGTCTTGCCCGCTGGACTCACCAGCCACAGGGAATGGTCGCGGGGATCTTCTCCCGGAGTGTCTAGCGGAGTGCCGCCGGGGTTGGCGATCCGCCATGCTTCGCTGCCATCCGGACTCACGCACACGATTTCGGTCTCAGAGCATTTCCAGAGGGTGCCGTCGTTGGGGTCTACGACCACCTGCCAGCGCCCCGCTCCCCGGGACAGCTCCTGGCCTGTTGCAGACACATGGGCGAGGAAGTCGTAGGGCGCGCCGTAGTCGTCGAGCAACTGCCCGGTGACCCATACCGAACCATCCGCCGGGCTCGGGATCAGGGAGCCGTAGGGCGAGAAGCCAGGAGTGGTGGAGAGCAGCCGGCCGTCACGCCAGAGGTGTGCGAGCCTGCCCGAGACCCCCTCCAGCACCCAACAGGAGCCATTGGCTGGATCTATGGCTAGCTTGCCTGGCGCTCCGAGCGCCGGGGAGCGGGCCAGCAGCTCCCCCGCGGGGGACAAACGCGTAACGGTCGCTCCCTCCGGCAGCCACAGGGAGCCATCGTTCGGATTCGCTACGCCCGAGGTTTGGGAGAAGGTGTAGTAGGTCTGTCCATAGCGGCTCCGCCAGATCTCCTTCACCCGCTCGGCCGCCTGGCCCGGGAAACACACCGCCAGACCCACCACCAGCGTCGCAATTGAGCGAAGCATGTGAGTCCCTCCTTCTGGCGCGGTAGATACCCAGTGCACTAGATGCTCCGGCGGGGGGCTTGGTTCCTGCCGCGGTGCTCAGCCGGGGGCGTCTTTTGCACCTGGCGGGCAGCCGTGGGTGCGAAGCCGAGCCGCGCCTGGCCCTTTGCGCAAGGCCGGCGGGTTACGCGGATGCTTGACAGCCTCCTCGCCGCCTGCTACCCTGTTGCCCATCATGGCGCTGACCAGCACGCAGTTTGGGTTGCTGTCTATTACCGTGCGACCGATGTACGGCTGCCCCGTCGCGCGCCTTAACGCCCCTGCCTGCTGGTCTCGACAGATGACCTAGAACCCAATCCATATCCCGAACCCAACGAGACCACAGGCAATCCCAAGGAAGCCTGTGGTCTCTTGTTTTTCCTGAGGAGGAGACGGCAATGTCGGAGACGAGGGTGAGGCTGAGAGCCATCACTGAAGAGGACCTGCCGGACTATGTCATCTGGTTGAACGATCCGGAGGTGACGCAGTTCACTCAGATCGAGTCGGGAGGCATCACGCTCGAGGGCGAGCGAGAGTGGTTCGCGCGCATCACCGCGCCGGACGAGGGAAACCGCCACTGGGCGATCGAGTTGGACGGCCGCCACGTCGGCAACTGCGCCCTGATGCCCGACCCCGCCGGGCTGACCGCGGTCATCATTGGCGACAAGACCACTTGGAACCGGGGTTGTGGCACGGCCGCCCTGCGCGAGGTGCTACGCATCGGGTTCGAGGAGATGGGATTGCACCGGGTTCATCTGACCGCGCTTGCAGAGAATGGGCGGGCCATCCGTTGCTACGAGAAATGCGGCTTCCAGCGAGAGGGTTTGCGCCGGAGACACTACCTCAAGCGCGGCCGTTTGGTGGATGTCGTGTGCATGGGGGTCCTGCGGGAGGAGTGGGAAGCAAGGGAGCGAAGCCTCGTTCCCGAACCGCTGGCGCCGTGGGAGAAAGACGCGGAGTGGCAACACTGCATGGACGCACTCGTGCCCCGGTCAGGGGAGGTGATTGTGGACGCTGGTTGCAGCGACGGACTACGCACGCTTCTCATCGCCTCTCGCGTCGCGCCTTCCGGCCGCGTCATCGGCATCGAACATCGGCAGGAGAAGGTGGAGGAAGCAATCGCGCGCATTGCCGCGCATGGTATGCAGGCTGTTGCCTCGGCCCAATGCGGCGATATCCGGTCGCTGCCTTTGTCAGACGGTAGCGTGGACGCCTGGTTCTGCCGCGAGACGCTGGAGTATCTGGAGGACCCGTTGCGCGCCCTTTCCGAGGCAATCCGTGTGGTGCGACCAGGCGGGCGCGTGGTGGCCAATGAGGCCGATTGGGACACCCTCGCATACAACGCGACTGACAAGGCCGCGGAGCGTAGGTTCGTGGCGGTGCACACGGATCACGGCGGAGGCGGGAGTGCCGATGGCCGCACTGGCCGCAAGTTGCTCTCACTGTTCCGGGAGGCTGGCCTGGCCGACGTCCGCCTTGAGGTGCACGCGATGTGGAGCGACAAGTACTCGCCCGACGACTGCTATGTCTGTTGGCCCCTGCGGGATGGTCATGTGCACCGAGGCTGCATAACCCAGCAGGACCTGGATGCCTGGTACGCCGACATGTCGGCGCAAGCCCAGCGGGGCCGCTACTTCCACTGCTTCACCTACTTCATCTGTGTCGGTGAGGTGAGATAGCGAGCTATCGGCGCATGAGCATCAGCTCGCGTCGGGGCGCAAACGAAGGGAGGCCCGAAAGCATGAAGCTTGAGTCCTGCTCCTCCGGACCGTGGGTTCGCACCTACCGGCCGGCGGACTACCCGGCAATGATGGCTCTCTGGCAAGCCTGTGGCTGGGAGCCAGGCATGAACGACACCGAGGAGGTGCTGCGGCAGAGGGCGGCCGATCCGCGGGGATTCATCGTGATCGCCGAGAGAGACGGTGTGCTGGTCGGCACCGTGATGGGACACATGGACCGCGGATGGGGGTGGATTCAGCGGTTGGCCGTGCATCCGGAGCACAGAAGGCAGGGGATTGGTCGCTTGCTGACACAGGAGGCAGAGAAGTGCCTGGAGGCCCTGGGCGCCTATCGGCTGGTGCTGCTCACCAGGCGCGACAGCGCGGCCGCCGTCGGACTGTACCAGGGCCTCGCCTATGAGACGTGGGAGCCGGTGGTGGTGATGAGCAAACGGCTGGCGCCCAGAGAGGAGGAGTGCGGTGGAAGTGAGTGCATTGGCGACTCTCATTGACGGCATCTTCAGCAAGGCGCTCCAGGCGCGCCGGATGATCCAGCGCGAGGAGACCGACCTCGCCTGGCTGCCGGCCGCGGAGATCGCGCACCTCAGCCGCAAGCTGGAGGGGCTGGTGACGCCGGAGCAACTGGCGGAGGCCGAAGACATCCTCTCCAGCCAGCGCTGGCACAAGCCCACCACGGAGGTCGGCGTCCGCGAGGGCTATGACATCTGGGCGGAGGGCTATGATGCAGAGGCGAATCCGCTGATCGTCCTGGAGGAGCCGACCACGCTCGAGCTGATCGGCGATGTCGCGGGCAAAGATGTGCTCGACGTGTGTTGCGGCACGGGCCGCTACGCCATCCGCCTGGCGCAGGTCGGCGCACGGGTGTGCGGAGTAGACGCCAACGAGAGCATGTTGGCGATCGCCAGGAAGAAGCGCGACGAGCTCGGCGTGCAACTCGACCTGCGCCCGGGCGATGTTGGGCGTCTGCCCTACCCTGATGCTTCGTTCGACGTGGTAGTCTGCGCGCTGGCGCTCTGCCATGTGCCCGCTCTCGGGCCTCCCGTCGCGGAGATGGCGCGGGCGCTGCGGCCCGGTGGGCGCCTGGTCATCTCCGACTTCCACCCGTTCTGCCTGCTCATCGGCTGGCGGACGGCGGTGCGGCAACCGGAGGCCGTCTACTTCATCGAGAATCACTTGCACATGATTGGGGATCACGTGAGGGCGCTGACTGCGAACGGGCTGGCGGTGAGCGATGTGCGTGAAGAGGTGATAGACGAGCGGCTGGAGGGCATTCTCAGATCGCTCGATAGAGAGCGGTTCCAGGGATGGCCGGCTGCGCTGGTGATCTCAGCCACAAAGGAGGCGAGGTGAGATGGAGCCTGAGATGACTCTGTACGGAGACGAGTGGAGCGCGGAGACCTTGGATTCCTTAACGCGCAGCCACATCAGTGATGTGGGGTTGTGGCTGGCGCTCGCCAACGAGGCCGGCGGACCTGTCCTCGAACTCGCCTGCGGCGCGGCGCGCGCCCTTCTGCCGCTTGCCCAGGCTGGGCATGAGTGCGTGGGCGTTGACCTGTCTCCACACATGCTCGCCATCGCCAGGCGCAAGCTGGAAGGGGAGCCGGAGGAGGTGCGCGGTCGCATGTCGCTCGTCGAAGGCAACATGAAGAGCTTCGAGCTGGGCCGCGAGTTCGGCCTGATCTTTATCACCGCGCGGTCGCTTCAGGCGCTGCTGAGCCGAGAGGACCAGCGCGCCTGCCTACAACGCTGCGCACGCCACCTGCGGCCCGGCGGCTTGCTGGGCATTGACGTGTTCAACCCGCGGCTCGACCGTCTGGTCCGGCCCGGAGGCGTTGACGAAGAGCCGGACGAGTACGACGGTCCGGACGGCTGCCGCGTGCGCGAGACCGGGCACACGGACTACGACCTCGCTAACCAGACGCTGGTCTGGCGGTCACGCGCCGAGTGCACATCTGGCGACGGGCAGGTGGTGGTGCGGGAGTACGACTGCCCGCTCCACTACTTCTTCCGCTTCGAGGTGGAGTGGATGCTGGAGGCGTGTGGATTCGAGGTCGAGGCGCTGTACGGAGACTTCGCCCGAAGTCCGTTCACGGCGGAGAGCCCGGAGATGGTGTTCGTGGCGAGGAGGAAACCATGAGCAGCGAGTTGAGCCGATACCAGGACCCGTGGACGGCCGAGCACTACGACGCTCAGATCACCTGGCCGAACCCTGACCTGCCGCTGTACCTGGAGATGGCGGCGGAGAGTCCTGGGCGCGTGCTGGAGCTGGCCTGCGGCACGGGGCGGCTGCTGTTGCCCCTGGCGCGGCAGGGCGCGACGGTGACCGGGCTCGATATCTCCTCGCACATGCTGGCGGTGGCGCGGCGCAAGGTCGCCGCCGAGCCTGAGGAGGTGCAGGCGCGGGTGACCCTGGTCGAGGGGGACATGAGCAAGTTCGCTCTCCCGCGCGCATACGGCCTGATTCTCATCCCGTTCCGCTCCTTCCAGGCGCTCCTCACCCGTGCCGATCAGTGCGGCTGCCTGGAGTGCTGTGCCAAGCACTTGCTGCCTGAGGGGCGGCTGGTGATCAACGTCTTCCATCCCTGGCTCAGCAAGCTGGTGGCGCAGAAGAGCGCCGAGCCGAACGAGTACACCGGGCCGAACGGCGAGGCGGTGAAGGCGGTCAGCCAGGTGCAGTTCGACTTTGCCGAGCAGATGCTCACCAGTCACATCACCTATGAGATCACCTCAGCCAGCAGCGAGACGCGCTCACACGAGCACGTCCTCAGACTCCGCTACTTCTTCCGGTTCGAGATGGAGTGGATGTTGGAGGCGTGCGGGTTCGAGGAGGTGGAGGCGCTGTATGGCGACTTCGAGCGCAGGGGGTTCACGGCGGAGAGCCCGGAGATGGTGTTCGTGGCGAGGAGGGCAAGATGAGGCCCTGGTACCAAGAGTTCTTTGACGAGGATTACGTGGCCTATCACCTGGAGGGCGATCTGTGGCGGCCGGAGAGGACGCAGCTCGAGTGCGACTTCCTGGTGAAGGCGCTGGAGATGGCGGAAGGTGCCCGCATCCTCGACCTGTGCTGCGGGCAGGGGCGGCATGCCATCGAGCTGGCCAGGCGGGGGTTCAACGTAACGGGCGCGGATCTGTCCGAGCATCTGCTTGGGATTGCTCGCAACGCGGCTGAAGAGGCGGGGGTGAGCGTCCGCCTCGCGCAATGTGATATGCGGGAGCTGCCGTGGGAAGGCGAGTTCGACGCGGTCGCAAACATGTTCACTGCGTTCGGGTATCTGGAATCGGACGAGGAGGATGAGAGGGTGCTGGCCGCAGTGGCGAAGGCGCTTGCGCCCGGCGGTCAGTTCCTGATGGACATCCCCAACTGGATGATGAAAGTGCAGCCGCACGGCAAGCGGGACTGGCGAGAGGTGGAGGGGAGGCTGGTGCTTGATGAAGTGACGTGGGACGTCCTCAACAGCCGGCACCGCGTGGACCGCCTGATCGTGGAGTCGGACGGCAGCCCACGGCACAAGCACTTCATGCTGAGAGCGTACACGCATCCGGAGATTGTCCGCATGTTGCAGGCCGCGGGCCTGGAGTGGGAGCGAACGTACGGAGACATGGAGATGGGTGAGTTCGGCCCGGAGTCGAGAAGAATGCTGGTGGTGGCGAGGAGGAATGCGTAGCCCTAAACCACAAGGGCACCAAAGCACAAGGGGAGCTTGTGGTTCGTGTCTTTGTGCCTCTGTGGTTGGCGGTATGCTTCTGTTGTCCGACGGGCGATGGTGTGGTAGAATACATGAGCGTTCGCGCGCGTCTGCGGGCGGAGGAAAGGCTACGTCTCATGGGACTGTACATCTTCGTGGGGTTGCAGATTGTGACCGCCCTGGCTCTCGCGGTGCTGACGGCGATCACCACCACCAAGAGCGAACAGGGCTCGGGATTCGGCTGGGGGACCATCGGGGGGAAGAGCTCATCCACGATTGCCGGCCTGGAGGATCAGCTCGGGCGGCTGACCATGTACGTGTGCATCGCCTTTCTGGTGGCATCCGCATTTGCGGCGTACTTCGGAGCGCGGGCGCACTAGCCGAGGGGCTTCTCGGTCCTCTCCGCGGGGACTGACGGCGGGCCTGCCCAGGTGGCGGAATTGGTAGACGCGCTGGCTTGAGGGGCCAGTGGCCGAAAGGCCATGCTGGTTCAAATCCAGTCCTGGGCACCAGGATTCCCTTCGCCCACAGTGGTTCCTGGCGCAGGCGATTGCGCTGCTCTCTCTCCCCACACAGGGACACCCGATCGGGCACCGAACCTATCGTGCATCCCCTATCTTGGGAGTCGCCCGATGGGCCAGGACCGCGAAGTCAGATGGGAGTTTCTGCACCCGCGGGAGTTCGCGGAGGCGGTGGCCGCGTGCCCGGTGTGTTACATGCCGCTGGGTACACTGGAGCGCCATGGCAGCCACTTGCCCTTTGGCCTGGATGCGCTGAAGGCACACGGCCTGTGCGTGCGGGCGGCCCGGAAGTGCGGCGGCGTGGTGCTGCCGCCTCTCCATTGGGGCACCCACGGATGGTGGGCGGAGGAGTACCGCCGCGGTGTGGAGGGGACCCCGCCCACGAACAAGCAGCCGGCCGGCAGCGTCTACATCCATGAAGGCCTGCTGATGAACCTGCTTCATGCTATGTTCCGGGAGGTGGAATACGCGGGCTTCCGCGTGATCGTCGCCCTCACCGGGCACTACCCCGAGGCGCAGGTGGCGGCGGTGAAGCATGCCTCCCAGCAATACATGGCGGAGAGCGGAGTGCGGATCTGGGCTCTGCACGAGCCGGAGCTATCCGGCGAACTGGAGGTCGGTGGGGACCATGCAGGGAAGTGGGAGACATCGCTGATGTGGGCGATGCACCCGGAACTGGTGAAGATGGAGCGCTGCCCGGACCCGGAGACGGGCCGGTTCCTGTGGTGCCCGCCGGAGGCGCTGGAGGCATCGCGGGAGCTGGGAGAGAAGACGGTGGAGTACATCGCCGACCGGCTGGGCATGGGGGCGGCGAAGCTGCTGTTAGAGGCGCCGGGAGGAGGTCACTAAGATGCGCGTGTACATCACCACCGATCTGGAGGGCGTGGCGGGGGTGCTGCTGGACCGGCAGGTGGGAGTGGATGGCGATCACCCGGAGTACCAGAAGGCGCGGCGCTTGCTCACCCAGGAGGTGAACGCGGCGGTGGAGGGGGCGCTGGCGGGTGGTGCCACCGAGGTGCTGGTGGACGACGGGCACGGGCAGGGCTCCAACTTCATCTTCGAGGACCTGCATCCGGGCGCGCGCTACGTGATGGGCACGGCGCGGCCCGGATGGCCGGGGGGGATGAGGGAGGGGTTCGACGCCAGCTTCTTCATCGGTTGCCATGCGATGGCGGGGACGCAAGGGGCGGTGAGGGATCACACCATGTCCACGGTTTCCTGGCACAATATGTGGATCAACGGCAAGCTGATGGGGGAGATCGGGCTGTGGGTGTGCGTGGCCGGGCACTATGGGATTCCCTGTGTGCTGATGAGCGGATGCGAGAAGGCGTGTGCGGAGGCGGCCTCGCTGGTGCCCGGCATCGAGATCGTGAAAACCAAGAAGGGGCTGTCTCGCTATTCGGCGATCCTGGAGCCGGCGGAAAAGGTGCAGGCGATGATCCGGGAGCGAGCGCAAGCGGCCCTGGCAAAGGCGAAGACCGTGAAGCCCCATCACCTCGACACGCCGGTGGAGATCCGGGTGGAATACAACATCACCGGCCAGGCGGACGGCGTGTCCATCATCCCCGGGCGGGAGCGCCTTGACGCGCGCACGATCGCCTATCGGGGGGCGAACGTCGTGGAGGCGGCGAGGCTGGTGTTCTAGACGGTGCGGCGCGCATGACTGCCTCCGGCACTACATGCCCTCCCTACAGGACCTGCCCGAGCGTTTCGCCTGACAGCGAAGCCGCTCGGTGGCTTGACAATCGGGCAAGGCAGCATAGAATAGGTGGGCCGGCCCAGGCAGGAGCCAGGTCAGCGATTGCAGCAGTAGGAGCCGCACACAGCCTTCCCCGGGTCAGCGAGTGGCAGGTGGCTTCCTGCTGGCTTTGCGGCGGTTCTCACCGGGAATCAGAGGGGGGCAGACGGTGGCTGGCGAAGAGATCTGCGCGGGGTTGGGGGATAGGGAAAGGGGGAAGAATGCCTGCAGGCGAAAAGTGCCGTTCGAGCGGCGGTCCCGTGGGTCCGCCGCAGCAGAAGGGCGGCGGTCCAGTAGGTCCGCCGCGTTGGACCGTCCTGGTGGTTGACGACGAGGAGGAGGTCAGGCGCGTGGCGAGGGAGTGCATCCGGCTGGCGCTTGGCGAGGAGTACCGGGTGATGGAGGCGAAGGGGGGCGCGGAAGCCGTTGACATGGCGCAGAAGGAGCGGCCGGACCTGATCTTGCTGGATATCCTGATGCCGGAGGTGGACGGGTTCGAGGTGTGTCGGCGCCTTAAGGCCACCCCGGCCACCAGCCACATTCCCATCTTGTTCCTGACCGCCCGCGGGGAGCAGGAGGCGGTGGAGATAGGCCTGGGCCTGGGCGGGGACGGGTACATGGTGAAGCCGTTCAACGCGGTGTCCCTGGCGGCCCAGGTTTCCGAGCTGGTCACGTGCGCCGGCGGCGCACGAGTTCGGCGCCCGCCGGCCGCGGCGGGCGAGTGACGACCGACCCGGGGCAATGCCACTGAGAGTCCACGGCAGGAGGCATGCGTGGGAGAGGCCCTAGCTGAGGGCACGCGGCGGTATCTGGGTGTAGATATCGGCGGGACAAATATCCGCGCTGGTGTAGTGGATAGCGCCGGGCATATCCAGGGGGAGGCGCGCAGGCCCGCGCTGGCGGATGCGGGGCTGCGGGCGGCGGTGAACCGCGCCGTGGATGCCGCCGCGGAGGCAATCGAGAACGCCGGGTACACCGTCAAGGATATCTCCGCCATCGGGCTGGGAGTGGCCGGTGCGCTGCGCTCCAGAGAGGGGATCTGCGTCTTCTCGCCCAACTTCGCCGACTCCCGCGGCGTGCCCATCCTGGCTCCGTTCCGGGAGGCGTTCAACCTGCCCGCGGTGATGCTCAACGATGTGGCGGTACAGACCCTGGGCGAGCACCAGTTCGGCGCCGGCCGCGGTTGCTCGGACATGGTGATGATCACCATCGGCACCGGCATCGGCGGGGGTGCGGTCATTGATGGGGAGCTGCGCATCGGATCCACGGAGGGATTCGCGGAGGTGGGACACATGACCATCCTGCCGGACGGCCCCTTCTGTGGGTGCGGCAATCGCGGCTGCTGGGAGGCGCTGGCCGGCCGGGATGCTATCGTCAGGCGGGCGGTGAGCAAGATCCAGGAAGGCCGCAAGACCGCGATCGCGGATATGGTGGACTTCCGGTTGGGGTCGGTGACGCCGGCGCTGATCGCGCATGCCGCCGAACAGGGTGACGAGGTGGCCGTAGAGGTGCTGGAGGAGACCGGCTACTACCTCGGCATCGGCATCGCCAACCTGATCCAACTCTACAACCCGGAGATGCTGGTGATCGGCGGGGGCATCGCCCAGGCCGGTCGCTGGCTCTTCGAGCCCATTCTCCGCACGGTCCGGGCGCGCGCTCACATGGTGCCGGCCGCCACCTGCCGGATCGTTCCCTCCCAATTGGGCGACGACGCCGGCGTCATCGGCGCTGGCGCGCTGGCGGCGCGGGAGCTGGCCCGCATGGCTCACGCCGGGTCGGGCGCCGTTTCCGGCGCAGACTCGGATCTCTGACGCCCCGGCGGCCTTCCACACCCCCGCAGGTGGTTGGTGGTTACCCATGCCCTGTGGTACAATACCTTTGGCCCCGCAACGGCCGCGTGATTGGTTGCGGTAGGTGGGGAAGGATGGTACCAAGGGTCGGCCCCCAGAGACAGATCGGAGGATGGCCATGCTTCCTGGGGCACTGAGGAGAGAGTGAGTTGGCTCGTTTGTTCAGAGCGCTGATCTGGGTCTCACTGATTGTGCTGGCGGTGGTGCTGATTCAGCATTCCGTGCTGCGGCAGCAGGCCGACAAGTCCATTGGCCTCGGCCAGTTCATGCGGGCGGCGGAACGGGGCGAGGTCAAGTCGCTCACCATTTACAAGACACTTGGGGAGGGCATACGGACCGAAGGCGGGCGCGACGTGCCATATGTGGTAACCTTGCCCGCAAATCAAGACGCGCTGCTCCCCACGCTGCTGGAGAAGGTACCACAGATGGAGGTGAAGCAGCCCCCCGTGTCTGAGATGTGGGTGAGCGGGCTGTTCTACCTGGTGCTTACGGTGCTGCTGGTGGTGGCCTTCTGGGCGTTTGTGCTGAGGCAGACGCAGTCCAGCGGGAGCCAGGCGATGTCATTCGGGCGCAGCCGGGCTCGCCGCAGCGCCGACACCGGGCAGAAGGTCACGTTCGACGACTTCGCGGGAGGCGATGAGGCGAAGGCGGAGCTGGTGGAGGTGGTGGAGTTCCTCAGGAACCCGCGCAAGTTTCAGGCGCTGGGGGCGCGCATCCCGAGGGGGGTGCTGCTGGTCGGGCCTCCGGGCTCGGGGAAGACCCTGCTGGCGCGATGCGTCGCCGGGGAGGCGGGGGTGCCGTTTTTCCACATGAGCGGGTCGGAGTTCGTGGAGATGTTCGTGGGCGTGGGCGCCTCCCGGGTGCGGGACCTGTTCGAGCAGGCGAAGGCGAACCGGCCCTGCATCGTGTTCATTGATGAGATTGATGCGGTGGGACGGCAGCGGTTTGCGGGCCTGGGCGGGGGGCATGATGAGAGAGAGCAGACGCTCAACCAGCTGCTGGTGGAGATGGACGGGTTCGATCCCAACTCCGGCGTGATCCTGGTCGCCGCCACCAACCGGCCGGATGTGCTGGACCCGGCGCTGCTGCGGCCGGGCCGCTTCGACCGGCGGATACAGGTGGACAATCCGGATCTGAGGGGCCGGGAAGCAGTGCTGCGAGTGCACAGCAAGAACAAGCCCCTGGATACGGATGTGGACATGGAGGTGCTGGCGCGGCGGACGCCGGGTTTCTCGGGGGCGGATTTGGCGAACATGGTGAACGAAGCCGCGCTGCTCGCCGCTCGGCACAACCGCAGCAAGATCGCGATGGCGGACTGCGAGGATTCCATCGAGCGGGTGCTGGCGGGGCCGGAGAGGAAGAGCCGCATCATCTCCGAGCGTGAGAAGCGCATCCTCGCCCACCATGAGGTGGGCCATGCGGTGCTGGCGGAACTGCTCCCGCATGCTGACTCGCCGCACAAAGTCTCCATCATCCAGCGGGGGATGGCGCTGGGCTATACGCTGCAGTTGCCGACCGAGGACCGCTACATCATGACCCGGGGGGAGCTGCTGGATCAGATCACCGTGTTCCTGGGCGGACGAGCGGCGGAGGAGCTGGCGTTTCAGGAAGGCACCACCGGCGCCGCGGACGACTTCAAGAAGACTACCGAGCTGGCGCGCCGGATGGTGACAGACTTCGGCATGAGCGAGCACCTGGGGCCCATGAGCCTGGGGCGGAGGTACGAGCAGCCCTTCCTGGGCCGGGACATCATGGAGGACCGCAACTACTCGGAACAGGTTGCCTCCGTCATTGACCAGGAGGTGTCGGCCATCATCGAGCGCTGCTATCAGCGGGCGCGGCAGCTCCTCACCGAGAATGCGGAAGCGATGCGAGCGGTGGTGGAGGTGCTGCTCGAGAAGGAAACCCTGACCGGCGACCAGGTCCGCGCCATCATGCGCGGGGAGCCGCTGCCCGCGGCTCCCAGCAGGCCGGATCCCCCCGCCCAGGGGGAGCAGGTCAAGCCCATGGCGGATAAGGAAGCGAAGCCTCCCCTCCCTGGAGAGCAGCCCCAGCCAGCGTGAGGCCCCCCAGCAGAGGTGACGCTTGCCAGGTATCATGGCAAGCGTATTCCTGACCTGCGCAGTTGACCCTCAGACACATCACGGCCGTCGGCGCGGGGTGGCCGGCCCGGGCCGACTCGGGACGCGCGGAGCTCCGTACCTCGCGTTCACATCGCTTGCTTGACCCAGGGACAGCCAGGATGCTATGCTCTCGGCGCTTTCCGCCGTGCGCCTCCAGCGCACGGTCCGGGGTGCGGCGTCCGCCGGAGGCGGACGCCGCGATCACGTGCGCGGTTGGTGTGCGAGCTCGGCTTCGGCCTCCGCCTGAGGCGGAGGCGGTGACAGGAGATGTGGTAATGGTCCGTTCCTTTCGCCTGATGATGGCCGCGGCGGTGGCGATGGTGGTCATGTGTTGGTCTCTGCCTGCGGAGCCTTCGGTCCCCATCTGCCCGTTGAGCGAGATCAGGGCCGGCCAGAGGGCGGTGGGGAAATCGGTCTTCCGCGGGACCGAGATCGAATCGTTCAACCTCGAGATCATCGGGGTGCTGCGGAAGTACGATGGCACCCGCAGCGTGATCCTGGCGCGGGTGCTGGACGGGACGGTGGTGAAGCGCCAGAGCGGGGTAATCATGGGGATGAGCGGCAGCCCGGTCTACGTCAACGGCAAGCTGGCGGGCGCCATCTCTCTTGGCTGGACGTTCACCAGGGAGCCGATCGCCGGCATCACCCCTATCGAGGAGATGCTGGAGGCCTGGCAGGAGGCGCCTTCGGCCAAGCCACAGTCTGTCTCTCCAGGGGAGGGGCAGCGGTCCGGCGGGTCCGCCGCGGAGGTGACGCCCGCCACCCCGCTGATGGTGGAGGGCAGGAAGATCAGCAGCGTGAGGTTCGGTCCGGCCGAGCAGGCGAAGGCGGATCCTCCCGGGGTGATGACGCTGACACCGCTGGGCGGACTGGTGCAGGTCTCCGGGTTCAACCAGCGGGCGGTGAAGCGACTCTCGGAGGCGCTCGCGCCATACGGATTGCGGGTGACGCAGGGGCCGGCCGGAGGAGAAGAGCAGATGACCCCGCCGCTGGTCCCCGGCGCGGCGGTGGGGGCGCAGTTGGTGAGTGGGGACTTCGACGTCAGCGGTCTGGGGACAGTCACTCTGGTGGAGGGAGATCGCATCCTTGCCTTCGGCCATCCTATGATGCAGCTGGGGTCGGTGGACATGCCTCTGACCGGTGGCTATGTGTACGACATCATGCCCAGCCTCTATATGTCTGAGAAGGTGATGGCGCCGACGAAGGCGGTGGGGGTGGTCTACCGCGACCACCAGGCGGCGATCGCTGGGCGTCTTGGGCAGCGAGCGGATCTGCTGCCCGTGGTGATCGAGGTGACCGACCGCGATCTGGGCCGGACTCGGCGGTTTTCGCTCGGTGTGGTCAGGACCAAGGAGCTGATGCCGATTCTGGTGGCGATCTGTTCGATGACGGCCTTCGATGAGACCCGAGGGCGTGTGACGCGGGGCACTACGCGGGTGGCAGTGGAGATAGAGGTGGAGGGCCGGGCGCCGCTGACGCGGGAGGAATGGGGATACGACGATGAGGACGCCTCTTTCACGGTGCTTCCTCTGGTGCTGCAGCCACTGATGGTGTTCACGGACAACCCGCTGGGATCGCTGAAGATGAAGTCTATCCGGCTGCGGGTGGAGGCGACGGAGAAGAGGCAGACCGCGACCATCGAACGCCTGCGGGTGGTCAACTCGCGCGTCAAGGCGGGGGACAAGGTGTCGCTCACGGTCACCGTTCGCCCACATGGCAAGCCAACGGTTGATCTGCCGATGGAGTTCTCGCTGCCCTCCGATCTGCCGCGGGGCCAGGTGCGGGTGGCCGTCACCAGCGGCGGCCAGGCGGAGGAGGCACGCGTCTCGCTCGGCGCGCCGCGCCCGCGGCCGGTGTCGCTCGACCAGTTGGTGGATCGCTATCTTGCCATTGGCAAGAGCACTGAGTTGGTGGTGCAGGCGGGGCTAGCCAGGAGGGGAGTAGGGATGCTCGGCGAGGAGCTGCCGGACCTGCCGGGTGGAGCCCTGAACGCGCTCCGCGCCACGCGGCCCACCGATCTGCGGCCGCTGGCCACCGTCCTGAAGGTGGTGAAGCCCACCGAGTGGGTGCTCTCCGGCCGACAGATGGTGGTCCTGCAGGTGGAGAGCCCCATGGCGCCTGGCCCGGCCCCACGGATAGGGCCGCCGCCGACGGAGGCGCCGGAGGAAGAGCCGGCGCCGGAGGAGGGAGAGGAGGAACCAGATGGGTTCCTAAGCGGCCCCGTGCACACCGCGGTGCAGGCCTTCCCGCTGGCGGCCGGGGAGGAGACGGCTGGCGGGGGCGAGGGGACGGAGGCTGAGAAACCAGCTAAGGGCGAGAAGCCAGGCGAGGGGAAACCCTTGACCAAGGCCCCTGACTCCTGGGTGCACCGCTTCAAGAAGGACTACGCCAAGGCGAAGCTGGAGGAGGTGGCGGTGCGGGAGGACGGACGCATCACCCTCGCCCTCAGCCACCATGAGCTGGCGCGGGTGCCGGCCGACGTGATCTGGTGTGTTGCGGTGCGGGAGGGGGTTGCCTATGTGGGCACGGGCACCGAGGGGAGGATATACCGCGTCTCAGCCACCGGCGAGGTGAAGGAGTTCTTTGCCACCGGCGAGATGAACGTCCACGACCTGGAGTTCGACAGCGAGGGGAACCTCTATGCCGCCACCTCTCCGCGGGGCAAGCTCCTCCGGATCACGCCCGATGGGAAGGGGGAGGTGGTCTACACGGCCGACGCCACCTACCTTTGGTGCCTCGCGATGGCGCCGGAGGGAGTCATCTACGCGGGATCGGGTTCTCCCGCGCGCATTCACGTGATTGAGACGAAGGCGCAAGGGGGCGCGGCGGGGCGAGTGCTGGCTGAGTTTCCGGCGGCCAATGTGCTGTCTCTGGTGCGAGCCGAGTCCGGCGACCTGTATGCGGGGACGGCCAACGCGGGGGTGGTGTACCGGGTGCGGCCCGACGGCGCGGTCTCCACGGTGTGCAATCTGCCGGCCAGTTCGGTGGAGGCGCTGGCCCGGGACGGGGCCGGCAACCTCTACGCCTCCGGGTCGCCCGGGGGCGAGATCTATCGCATTCCCAGCGGGGGGGCGCCCTCCTTCTGGTGCAAGACCGAGCAAGGGACGGTGTATGGGATGGCGGCGATGGCGGATGGCGAGGTGATCGCCGCTACCGGCCCGAACGGACTGGTGATGCGGATCGGCCCCGATGCTGAACCGGAGGTGATATTTAGGCCGGAGACGGGGACGGCGACGGCGATCGCCGAGTCCGGGGGAGCGGTGTATGTGGGCATCTCGGGCCCTTCCGCCGTGCACGAGTTCGGCCCCGGTCCTGCGCCCTCCGGGCAGCTCGAGTCCACCCCTATGGATGCCGAGCGGGCGGCCCGCTGGGGCCGTCTGGAGTGGACGGCGGACGTCCCCGAGGGCACGGAGGTGAAGGCTGACACTCGGTCCGGCGATTCCCCGGACCCGAACGACCACTGGAGCGAGTGGGCGTCCGTGACTGGGGGCGTGATCGGCAGCCCGCGCGCCCGCTACCTGCAGTATCGACTTACTCTCACCACTACCGACGGCAAGACCGCTCCAGAGGTTACCACGGTCCGTGTCTCCCGCCAGCCGCAGAATCGCCCGCCGACATGCGCTGTGAAGTCACCTCTGCCCACCGACCGCGCGGCGAAGAAGGTCACCGTGAAATGGCAGGGCAAGGATCCGGACAAGGACAGCCTGGTCTACGAGGTGGAGGTGTCCAGCGACCTGGGCAAGACCTGGAAGGAACTGAAGAAGGATCTGACCGCGACTCAGTACGAGTGGGACACGGCGCAGAGCTCGGACGGCCAGTACCTGGTGCGGGTGAAGGCCACCGACGCGCGCAGCCGGCCCGACGACCCGCAGACAGTGGAGGCATCCTCGCCGGTGGTGGTGGATAACACCCCTCCCAAGGTGATGATCTTCAGGACCTCGGTGTCGGTGACCGAAGACAAGCGGGGGCAGGTTAAGGGGATGGCCACGGATGCCTCCTCTCCCATCCGGAGCGTCGAGTATCGGGTGGACGACGGTTCCTGGCAATCGCTTCCTTTGCCCATGATCGAGTTCTCGCTCGCGGATTTCTCGGTGACCACCGAGCCCCTCTCGGGGGGGAGCCACAAGATCGAGGTGCGAGCCTTCGACGCCGCCGGCAACCGCGCCTCGGACAAGGCGGAGGTAAAGGTGGAGGGCGCGGCCGAGGTCAAGGCGAGTGAGGGGGGCGAGGGAACCAAGGCGAGCGGGGTGGGCGAGGCGACCGCGGCGACCGCGGAGGGAGCCGCGGCAGAGCAGCCGACTGCGGCAGGGGAGGAGACGGAGGAGGAGCCGGCCCCGGAGACCGAGGGGGAGACGGAGGAGGGGCAGTAGCGGCGGCCCCGGACCGCCTGTGAGCGGTCTGTGCAAGAGCTCGACGGGCCGAAAGCTCAACGGGCACGCCTCCTCTTGGGCTTGCCGACGCGGATGCTCGAGGCAATGCGGTAGCCGAGCGTATGCTTCTTCCCGTCTGCTTCTATCGCCACCGCGCCCCCCAGCGGCTCCATCTCCTGGAGAGTGACCCGCGTCCCAGGCACTAGGTTCCGGTCGGCGAGGTAGCGCACTACTTCCGCGGTCTCGTCCTCCAGCCTGGCGATGGCAAGGGTGCTGCCGATGGGCGCGTCGGTGAGGGCGATGGTGTTGTCCGCCGCGGCGGCGTCAACCGGGTGGCCGTGTGGGCATGACCGGGGGGAGCCGAGGGCAGCGGCCAGGCGTGGCACCAGGGCCGGAGAAACCGCGTGCTCGAGCTTGCACGCCTCCGCGTGGGCCTGATCGAGCGGTAGCTTGAGCACATCGGTGAGCAGTCGCTCCGCCAGGCGATGCCGTTTGATCACATCGTGAGTCCTTCGCTCCCCCTCCTGGGTGAGGGCGATGTGGTGGTATCGGCGATAGCTGATCAGGCCCAGCTCGGCCAGCCGCTTCAGCATGCCGGTGACGGAGGCAGGCTTGACGCCGAGATGCTCGGCGAGACGACTGGTGGAAGCCCCCCGCGGTCTGGCACTGAAGCGATGGATCGCCCCCAGGTAGTCCTCGATCGTCTCCGACAAGGCATCTGTGTCAGGCGACATGCCTTGCTCCTTTAGGGTCGGCAAGCTTGTCTTTTAGGCTCACCTAACATTATACCACAGGGCGAGCTGCCGTCAACCGAACTGGCGAGGAATGTGGTGGCGGCACCGAGCATCTGTGGGTCGGAATGCGTGCTGGGGCGGACAGTCTTCGGGAGAGCACCACAGCCTGTGCCCGGAAAGGCAGGACGGGGCCTCCCACGGGAAGCCCCGTCCGATCACCGCTCATCTTGCAGTCACGACTACTGGCCGCGGAAGCGATCCCTTCGGTAGTCGAGACGATTGGGGGATTCCATAGCCGAGACCTGCGCCGGGAACATCTCCGCATGGACGATGCCGCGGTCCCAGATCAGGGCGCTGCCGTGGAAGGTGCGATCGTGGAGATCGTACAAGCTTCCCGCGCCCGGAGTGTCTCGCGGCGTTCTCTCGGCCCGCTTGAGCGCGGCCAGCCACCGCTCCGCCGGTTCTCGGTTGAGGCGACTCCTGCGATCCGTCGGGTGATGGAGGTCGGACTGCTCCAGCGCGTCAATCACATAGGCTTCGAGAAGCTCCGGCCAGAGCTGTCGGAAGACGGTTGGCGAACTGAACAGGTCGGCGGCGCTGACCTCGCCGTTCACGGCGACCACCACTCCGCTGGCCTTGGGATCCTGGTCCGGCAGGTCGGAGAGCGCGGATAGATACGGCTTCATGTCCCGCCGCACCTCCTCGCTGTCGTGCACCGATCTGAGAGCGCCAGTGGTACTGGGAGCGCGCAACGCCTCCTGCGAGCGCGCCACACTGTCCCAGACGGCGCTCTGCCCGGCGCGCCCGGCGCCGCGGACCTCCGCGCCGGCGAGCGAGTGACCAACAGAGAACCTGGCGGCCGCGCCGGAGGCGCCGGACCAGCGGCCGTGCTCCACGCAGAAGACGGGGACAACCACGTCGGCGCCCGGCGGGATGATCAAGTCGTCTGCCAGGATGCGGTCCTGCTTGCCGCCCCGCAGCATCTCTCCGGCGATGGCGAACACGGGCTCCTTGGCGCTGCTGCGCAGCCGCAGCCGGTTCACCTCGGAATCCTTCAGCTCGGAGACCTCGACCAGGCCCTTGTTGACTGCTTGGTCGAAGGTGAGCTGCACTCGAGGGACCGCGGCGCCCGTGGCGGTGACCAGGAACAAGGCAAGGTTGTCGTGCCGGCGGCTCGCGCTGAGTGCCAGCCGGGAGGCGAAGTCACTGAGAGCGTCATCGGGCTTCAAAGGCGGCGGCGCCCGGCGCGCGGCCTCTGATAGCGCTGGACCAACGCACAGCAGCCCCGCCAGGAACACGCCGCCCGCCAACGCCAGGAGGAGAGAGCGAAGTCTCATTTCGTCTACCTCCTTGCCTTAGACTATGTAAAGCTGTGTAATCCTTTGCTAAGCTTAGAGCACGGTGAGCTCAACCGGCTTCGCCGTCGCCTTGATCTCCGGGTTGTAGTAACGGTAGACCTGGGAGGCGGGGGTGGCGGCCTTGATGGGGAACTTCGCCCGGAGCCGATACTCGAGTTCCAGCGGCTTCCGGGAGGCGAGCTTGTCGAGGTAGACAATGATCTGGCGGGCCGCGATGGTGTACTTCTGAATCATGCCCTTGTCCACCAGCCGCTGCAGATCCTCCGCCTGTACCTCGAAGCCCGGCGGGACGCCGAGGTCAACGACCACCATGTTGCAGGTGCGCGGATCGTTGTTCACCACGCTCACGTGAGCGGTGAGGATATCGTCGGTGCGCAGGGACTTGCGGTCATAGGTCACGTCAATGGAGAGCAGTTCCTGCGCGGGCGGGCGTACCAGTTCCCATGGCATGTAGTACCTAGAGACGATCTGGTAGAGCGCGCTGCCCTTCCCCTTGAGGGTGATCTTCACTTCATTCGCGCCGGCCTGGATGAGCTGCTTCGCGTCCACCTGGCGGACGACCTCATAGTCCTGCTGGGTGATGCGGAACTCGCCGGCTTGCTTGCCGTTGATCTGAACGGTGACGGTGGCGTCTATCTCCTGCGCGGCCCGCTGCATCGCGAGCAGTAGAGTCTTGAGCGACCACACGGTCGCCTGAGTAGTCTGCCAAGTGCCGAAGCTGTCCTTCGACCGGATGAGGTAGGTGATCGCCTTGTTGGTGAGGTCAACATGGCGACCGGACTTCACCAGGGCGTAGGCCGCCATGGCGGTGGTCTCCAGATCGGCGGAGCCGTTCTGGGCGGAGGTAAAGGTGGGTCCGGCGGAGCGCCAGTAGGCGACGTCCTTCTCCACCACCGCCGCCTTCGCCAGCGCGGCCAGCACGTCGGCCACGGTTTCGCTCTGGTTCTTGGAGCTGAGGTAGGCATTGGCAATGACGGCGAGCGCGTATGGGTCTTTCGCCTCATCCCAGTGGGAGTCGAGATAGGCGAATGCCCGGTCCAGCGCCTCGCCTTTGTACCCCGACTCGGCGAGAGCCCAGGCGATGTAGGCGGTGACGCGAAGCGTGTCGGTCTGGCGGTTGATGATGCCCTCGGCGATGCCGCCCTTGTCGGGCTCCCAGGAGCCATCCTTCTGCTGGAGACGGACCAGCCAGTTCTGGGTGCGGGTGATGAGGTTCTGGTCAACCTCGTGGACCCGGCTCATGTCGTGGAACTCCAGCAATCCGTAGGCGGTGAGCACCTTGTGGGCGGGCGCATCCCCGAACCAGGAGAACCCGCCTCCCTTCACCTCGAATGACACCAGCCGCTGGTAGCCGACGTTGATGTACTGCTCGGCCTTCATCTGGAGTTCCGGCTTCGCCTGCTTGGTGGACTTGAGGTAGTCGAGCACCAGCACGTTGGGGTAGGTGACCGAGCTGGTCTGCTCGAAGCAGCCGAACGGCATACGCAGCAAAGCGTCCAATCCCTCTACCGCCTGGCTGAACAGGCCTGGGTAGATCTTGACCAGCACTGTCGAGGCGTCCGGGATGGCCTCTTTCGGGATGGTGACGGTCTTCTCGACCGTGCCGTCGAGGCGATCGTTCCAGGTGTCACGCCGCTCTTCTCCGTCGGGCAGCACCTCGATCTGACGCTTGATAGCATCGCTCAACTCCGATCCCTGAGCGTGGACCGTGAGTGAGTGCATCCCGATCTGCTTGGCGCGGAGGCGGTAGTAGACAACGGTGATGTCCGATGGCCCGAGGTCAAGGGACTTCTCGGCCTTGTCGCCCATTAGCTCAAACCACGGGTCGAGCTCGAGGCTCAGCTTCACAGTCTGCTCGGCAGTCAGGTAGTTGTAGACCGCGATGGGGATGGAGATCTCGTCGTTCTGGGTGAGCGCGACGGGCAGGTCAATGTCAATGAAAAAGTCCTGGAAGACGCGCAGTCCTTTGGTGGCGCTGCCGAGCTGGCCGCGCTGGGAGGAGGCGAGAGCCTGCAATCGCCAGGTGGTAATGGAATCGGCCATTTCCATGGTCACGGTGGCCTGGCCGCGCTCATCGGTGATCACCGATGGGTTCACGTACATCGTCTCCGGGAAGAACTGGCGCAGCCTGACCTGCGGCTGCCCGGCGGGAGCCGCCTGGGCGGCCGCCGCAGGCGGGGGCTCGAGCGCCAGTGCTGGCATGGCAGCCTTCTCCTCGGCCATTGCCATGTCCCCCAACATCACCGGCCCGCCTCCGCCGGCGCCGCCGCCGAAGCGTGCGCCACGCCGGCCATGCAGGGCCCACTGGCCCACCTGGGCGAGGTCATCTTTGGTGTTCCATCGTCCATCGGGGCCTGGGGAATCGAGAGAGCAGTTGGTCTGCCACCAGTGGATGCGGTAGTCGCGGCCCCAGCGGTCCTTGAGGTCGCGGCGGTTTAGCAAGCCTTCATCAACGAGAACGGTAATGCCGTCTTTCTCGGTCAGGTACGCGCGGTGTCGCTCGTAGTAGCGCTGGAGGGCGCGATCCACGCGCTCGGCGGCGCGCGCCATCTCCTTGGTCCACTGCTCCATCATCTTCTCGACTCGCTCGTCGTAGGTGTTGGCGGTGAGGGTGTAGGGATCGCGCGGCTGAGAGGCGGCGAATAGCACCGCGGCAGCGCGCTGCCTCAGCGCGTCCTCTTGTGAAGACTCAGGGGCAGCGAAGGGCAGTTTGCCACTGACCACGCCGTCGGCGGTGAAGCCGTGGATCTCGTAGCGCGGCTGGAGCAGCTCCTTCTCCAGCGCGAAGTACACCCGCTCCAGTCCGGGCTGCATCTCCTGGAGGGCGAACACGCTCTCGTCCACGACGGTCACTCCCAGCGCGGCCTGGGTCGGTCGGCCTCGCTGATCGCGGACGCTGAAGCGGACCTGCGCCGGGTCGCCGGGGCGATAGGTCTCCTGGTTCGGTCGCACCTCCACCACGAGGTCATCGGCGGGAGCCACATAGAGCAGACGCGTGTCACGCACGATGTTCTCATCAGGCAGAATCTGGTAGGCGTGCACTTCCAGAGTGCCCTGAAGATCGGGCGTCAGCGTAATGGAGAACTCAGAGCGACCGCCCGACAGCTCGACCGCCCTGGTGAGCACCGTCTGGTTGTCCCGGATGACGTCAACGTAGGTGGTGCCCTTCTGCTTGGTGGAGATGACGGTGAAGTCAACCTTGTCGCCGACCTTGGCGAGGGCGTGGTCGGCGCGGAGGATCAGCGCGTACTCCCCTCCGGTGACCGGGAGATCGAGTTGCCTGGTCGCGCTCCGGCCCTGTCGGTCTTTCACCTCGACGCGGGCCTGGTAGCCACCACCGGATGATCTGACACTGACCTCACAGACGCCGGCTTCATCGGTGAGACCGCGGACCCACTCTGTGCTGCCCGCGGACTGCACTCCCACAGCCGCGGCGGGAACCGGCTTGCCATCCGGGGTAGTGACCACCACGTACAGCAGGTTGTCAAGACCAGGTCGCAGCTCTCCCGACTCCGGCACCACGGTGATCACCAGCGGATCCTTTGCGACAGGCACCGTCTCGGTCACCTTCTCCGTGTGCTCGGCGCGGTCGGTGACCTCGCAGTCGAGCTTGACGAAGGTGTTGCCCTGCTCCAGGGGCTGGCCGACGAAGTAGTCGGGCAGGTTGGTCTCGAACTGGAAGGTACCGTTCTCGTCGGTCTTGCCCTTGATCTCGGCGAAATCGTGGAACTCGACATCGAAGGCGGAGAGGGCGATCAGCACGTCGGACTGCGACGTCGGCTTGCCAAAGAAGTAGTCGGCCTGCACCTTTCCGGTCATGCGCTCGCCGGGGAGGTAGTAGGGCTTGTCGGTGGTGACGGTGACCTTGAACTTGGGGAGCACGTAGCGCTTCACCTCGACCGTCCGCTCGGCGCGGCCGTCGGGAACGATGGCGCGCACCGTATAGCGCCCCATATTCACCTCATCGGCGAGCGTGAAGTCGGCGGAGGCGATGCCATACTTGGAGGCGTCAAGGGTCTTCTTGAAGACCTTGTTGCCCTTTGCATCCTCCACCTCGAAGGTGATGGGGTCGTTCGCCGCCGGCGCCATCGCCGGCCGCCTTAGGGCGAGCGCCCGCAGGTGGATGGTCTGGCCGGGCTGGTAGAGCGGCTTGTCGGTGGTCAGCAGTACCTGGGTCTCATGGGTAATGGTGATGGGGCGCTCCACGACGTCTACGCCCAGGCTGGAGACCACTCTCACCGTGAGCTGGTAGGGGCCGGGCCGCAGCTCTGGGACATCGAAGGTGGCCTCCATGGTGCCTCGGATCAGCTCCCCGCTGTAGAGGCGCTGGGGGCCGATCGCCTGCTGGTCGGTGGGGGTGATGGTCAGATGGACGGCGCCCCGCACCGGCTCTCCGGTGTCGTGGTTGGTGACGATCACCCGGAGAGAGACAGGCGCCCCCGCGAGCCACTGCGTCTGGCCGCGGATGACAGTCTGGAGTGGGGAGACCTCGTTGGAGGACAGGGGCGAAACGGCCCCAAAGCCCACCACAATGCTGAGGCCAATGAGGCCCAAAAGCACATACTGGAGAATGCGAACCCTCGCCTTTGACATGAGCAATCGCTCCTTTACATGACTAGCAGGAGTCATGTAGTGTCTATTCGATTAGACCATCCGTCCCGGCGCAAAGTTCCACCGCGCCCACGGCCGCCCTTGCGCGCCGCTCAGACACAGGCTATCCTGGGCGGGCTGCAAGTCTGTGGAGAGCGATATGAAAGACAAGTATCTGGATATCAGCGTGCCGATCCGTAAAGAAATGCTGCTGTGGCCTGGCGACTCGGGCGTGCACATCGAACGGTACGAGCACGTGGCCCCTGATGCCACAGTGCTCGGTGCGCGTCTGGGCCTGGGGTCTCACACGGGCACGCATGTGGATGCGCCACCTCACTTCTCGGTCGGTGAGATGACAGTAGACGAATTGCCTCTGTCCATCCTGATCGGCCCGGCGCAGGTGGTGGATCTGCGCGGGATCACCGCTATCGGTCGAGCCGAACTGCAGGCCGCGGGGATCGGCTCCCTCCCGCGGGTGCTGCTGAAGACGGACAACTCCACCTGGGTGCGAAACGGCCCGATGCCGGAGCGGCCCGCGCACCTGATACAAGATGGCGCTCGTTATCTAATAGAGCAAGGAATTGCATTGGTGGGAGTTGACGGACTGTCGGTTGACCTGCCTGGCAGACATGAGGCCCATCTCGCGTTGCTGGGGGCCGGGGTCGTGCTGCTGGAGACGGCGGACCTGTCACAGGCGGAGCCGGGAGAGTACGATCTGATCTGCCTGCCCCTGCGGATCGCCGGCGGGGAGGCGGCGCCGGCGCGGGCGGTGTTGCGCGGACGCTGACACTGGGGGAGGACAGAACCGGCCGCGTTGACGACCCCCGAGCTCGGGGCTA
>Ga0315277_10000569_pt1 | contig 58322 bp, 51 predicted proteins | sample YL17G05_15_MG_FD_203695 | JGI IMG/M metagenome (GOLD analysis project Ga0315277, IMG submission 203695) | Sediment microbial communities from Yellowstone Lake, YNP, Wyoming, USA - YL17G05_15 | ecosystem: Environmental > Aquatic > Freshwater > Lake > Sediment | place: USA: Wyoming | collected... | reverse complement strand
TACCCCGGAATCCAGGATTGTAACTGATCCGCCCCTGAGGGCAAGCCACAACCATCAGGTGCACCGCACTGAGGGCCTCGAGATTGTAACTGATCCGCCCCTGAGGGCAAGCCACAACAAATCCGGCGATTCGCCCCGCTCCTGAGGGCAAGCCACAACAAGATCGGGGTCAGGCAGGACTTGGCGTTCTTTGCGTCTCTGCGCGAGGGAGATCCGTTGCGGGGGCTTTCGCGACGCATCACTGAAGAATTTGAGATTTTTTCATCTACATCGTGCGGGGGAGGAACGCCTTTACAGGTAGAGTTTGACGTGCAGGTTTTGCGCGGCGGCGTGCCGTGCGAGTGCGAAGTAACGACTGAGACTTCGAAGATTGAACTGCCATGACTGAGAGAAGGTGCGAAAACTGCGATTTCTTCTCGCCCGCGCTGACCTTCGTTCGCAAGCCCACCTGGGGATACTGCACCAAACCGGCGGGCAATTGCGACGGCGCCAGTGAGGGCAAGGCCCAGGCGCGGTTCACTTGGGCCGATAATACGTGCGATAATTTCAAGCTGCATGCGCAGTCCGTGGCCCGCGAGTGAAAGGGAGTTTCCACCCGCGCGGCCGGGGCACATGGTGTACCCTCCAGAGCCGAGGCAGAGGGCATGCTCCTTTCTCATGCCCTCTGCCGGGCCATTGCGCCCGGCCTGGGGTAGGGCGAGCGTCCCCGCTCGCCTAAAAGAAGTCGTGCGAGGACGCACGACCTGCGGGGAGTATGCGATGCCCTTGCGGGCACACTGCAAACATTGCCGGCGATAGGTGCGGGGGCGCAAGAAAAAAGCACCCTCCTCCGGGTGCTTAAAAGAGACGTTCATTCGAGAGTTCCGGATGCCGGTGCGGCCGGCCTTCAGGCCGCGACCGCCGGCGCCGGTCTACCTTCGTCAGTAGCCCTCGACCGGCATCGGCGGCAAAACGCCGATCTTGCGATCCTCAATGTCGTAGATGAAGCTGCCCTGCGAGTGCGACTGGACCCACACGTATCCATCGCTGATCGCGAACAGCACCTGGGTCTGCCTGCCGCTGACCAGTGCGGCGGCGCCCGAGGACCGCAGGGCCTCATACAGGAAGGGCCCGAGGTCCACGATCTGCTCGTTGGCGAGGCCCACCTGCCTGAGCACGGCCACCACGTCATCGGCGGTCACGTTGGTGGCCTGCCCGCCGCCCCGCGCCACGACTTGCAGCTTCGCATTCACCACGGGTTGCTCTTTTTGCTTATGATGGAAGGGAAGCCATTCCGCCGGCTTGAGCAACTTGCCGCAACCCGCCACCTCCAAAGCCAGTACGGCCAGGACCAGCAGGATGCCGGTCCTCACGCCGTTCGTCACATGTCCTTGCCCCACTCGCACGGTATCGACTCTCCTTTTGGCCGGTCTTGAGCTGTCCGTTGGCGGCCGCGAGCCGCCGGCGAAGACCTCAAGACCCAACGCTCATTTATTGACGGCTCACACTGTCCCGGAATTGCTGCCTCACGGCCTCCTGGGCCGGCGTGGACATCGGGGTCCCTCCGGCGACCTCGGGGGACCGGCCGGCCACCGTGCCGTTCTCAGGCACCAGGTACGCCGTGACAAAGACGGCGATTTCGCGAGTCGCTTTATCCTTTTCATTGTTCTTGAACAGCGGTCCGAGCAGCGGCAGATCGCTCGCCCAGGGCACCCGCTTCTCCTTCTGCCGGGACCGGTTCTCCGTCAATCCGGCCACCGCGACGGTGCCGCCGTCCTTGATCACGACGCTGTTCTGGGCCAGGCGCCGCGTCACCACGGGCAGGTCGTTGCCTCGCCCGCGCGGGATGCTGTCGCTGACTTCCACGGACAGATCCAGCGTGATGTCGTTGTTGTCGCCGATGCGAGGCGTGATTTCCAGCGTCGTGCCGGACTTGATCGTCTCAAACTGCGACTGGGCGTAAAAGAGCCCCTGCGACATCGCCGGCGGCGTCAGGACGTAGTACTCTTCCTGGACCACCTGGATGCGGGAGCGCTTGCCGTCCTGCCCCAGGACCGTCGGGCTCGACAGGATGTCCGCCTGCTGATTCTCGCGCAGCAGGTTCAGGGCCGCGGACAGGGAATCCGTGAAGGTCCGGTCGAAGGAGAATCCCACCTGCAGTCCGTAGGGGATCGCGTCGGTTGTGACCTCGCCCGGGATATCGCTGCTCTTGACGAACGAGTTGGTGAAGACCCCGGCTCGCGCGGTCGGGAATCCCCATTCGACACCCAGGTTCAGGAGGTTGCCGCGGTCCATCGCCACGATGCGAGCGTCGAGCAGGACGTGCTTCGGTCGGATATCCAGCCCTTTGATCTCGCTGACGATGCGTTTGCCAATCTCGGCGGGGGCCGTCACAGTCATGATGTGGCTGTTCGGGTCGATCTCCGCCTGGACGTAGGGGGTGAACGCCGAAGACAGGAGGCTCTTGGCGGCGTTCGGGGTGATGTAGTTCAGGCGCACGCGCTGCGTCTCACTGATCCTCGGGAACGCACTGCCGTCCGGCTTGCGGTCCGCGACGAGGTAGTAGTCGGGGTACTTCTTGACGACATAGGGCGTGCCGGACAGGATCATCTCCAGGGCCCGCTCCAGCGGGACATCCTTCAGGTCGGCCGTCACTTGCCCGGTCACTGTGTCCTCCGGAATAATGGGGACCTCGGCGGCCACGGACAGGTCCTGCAAGGCCTGCCGCAAGTCGTCGCCCGCAATCGTTTGAGAAATCGACTTGTAGACCATGTACGTATTCGGCGTGGTCTCATCCACCCTGGCGATGTATTGCGTCCCCTTGAGCATGCCCTGCAGGGCCGAGGCGATCGGCGTCCGGTCGAACGTGACCGCCGGAATGATCGTCGGCTTGACCGTTCCATCGACGGCGATGTTCACGCCGCTGCCCAGAGAAATCTGCCGCAGAGCCTCGAGCAGACTGCCCTGGAATGTGCCGCTGACCAACGCCCCGCTGATCACCGGCCCCGGCTCCACCGGAGATGGCCGCGTCGGCGTCGTACGCCCGGTCAACGCATCGATTCTCCTTTGGATGTCCACGAGTTCTCTGTCGAGCTTCTGTCTCTCCGTGAGTGTCGCGTCGTCCGTCGTCTTGGTCGTGTCCGTTGTCTTGGTCGTATCTGTCGTCTTGGTCGTATCTGCCGTCTTGGTCGTATCCGGCGTCTTGGTCGTATCCGTCGTCTTGATCGGCGGGGTCACCGGCGGCCTCGCCGTCGCGGTCTTGTCGACGATCTCGATCACGTTCTCATAGTGATCTTTCGGAGGATCGAACATGAATCCCTTCTTCTCCGGGATCAGGTCGCCGGTCCAGCCATAGGGGACCTGAATCGTGTATTTTCCCCTGGCGTCGGTGGTCGTGGTCGCGCCGGTGGGCTGGGCGGAGATCTTGACGCCCTGGATCGGCTCCTCGCCTGCTTTGATGATATTGGTGATGGATATCATCTTGATCGTCGCCGTGAAATCCGTGGCGGGCACGTTCTGAACCACGCGCGCTACCTGCCGACTGCCGGGGGTGAAGCTGCACCCGGCTCTGAGCGGGATGATTTTGCCCGACCAGGCATAGTCCACGGTCAGCTTGAACTCTCCATTGGCATCGGTGGCGACAGAGGTGGTGCCCTTGTCGGTCGTGATGAAGATGTCCGGGACGCCTGTCCCCTTGTCGGTGATGCGGCCGGAGACCACGTACGTCTTGACCGTCGGCTTATAGTTCTCGCCCGTCTTGGCCTCGAGCACGTCCTTGTAGTCCTGCCTGGCCGGCTCGAAGGAGTAGCCCTCTTTCGTCGGCGTCGCGGACCCGGTCCACTTGTACCCGACTTCGACGGTATAGGATCCGTCCTGCCCGGAGATCACGCGGCCCGGCAGACCCTTGATCTCGACGCCGGGAAGCTCCACGTTTCCGGAGATGGTGAACGTCACTTGTTTGGCCTTGAAGTCCTGCTTGGCCATGTCCTTCTCGAGCGGTCCGCACATCAGGCTGGCCGGCTCGAAGGTGTAGCCTTCCTTCTCCGGGGCAATGGTGACCGTCTCCCCGTAATTGAGTGTGACCGTGTAGGAGCCCGTCGGTCCGCTGACCATGTCGCCCGGCAGTCCGACCATCTTCGCCCCGGGGACTCCGGCGGTTCCGGTGATCTTATACTTCACGATGGTCGCCTTGTAGTCCTGGGCGTCCTTGCTCGCTTTGACGGCGGGATAATCCCGGAACAGCGGATCGAACGTATAGCCCGCCTTCGTCGGCGTCACCTTGACGGTCGTTCCATAGTTGACGATCGCCTTGTAGGCGCCGTCGGCATCGGTAATCGGCTCACCGGGCAGGCCCCCCATGACGACGCCCGCCATGCCGGCGCTACCGGAGATCTCGAAGGTGAATATGTTCGCGGTGTAATCCTGGTCCGTCTGGGGCTGGGTCACGGCCGTATAGGGGATCTCCTTCGGCATGAACTCGTAGCCTTCCTTGTCCGGGGTGACCGTGCCCTCCCAGTTGTAATCCACCTCGGCCTTGTAGAGGCCCCCGCCTGCCGTCTTCGGGTTGCCCGGCAGTCCCTTCATCACCACGCCATCGATGCCACCGACGTTGCCCGTGATCGGGAACGTCATGACGCTGGGCGTGTAGTTCTCGTTCTTCATGTCCACCGCGACCTGGTTGTACGGCTTGGAGGCAGGCTCGAACTTGAATCCCTCCTTCTCCGGGGCAACGGTGCCGGTCCAGCCGTAGGTGACCGTGACACTGTAGCGGCCGTTCGGATCGCTGATCGGATCCCCGGGCAAGCCACGCAATGTCACGCCGGCTTTGCCTGTCGAGCCGGCGATCACGAACTGCTGCTCGGTCGCCTGGTAGTCCTCCGTGGTCCTGTTCTCTTCCAGGTTCTTGTAGATCTTCTGTTTCGGCTCGAACGTCCAGCCGGCCTTGACAGGGGTCACCGTTCCACTCCAGTCGTAGTCGACCTGAGCGGTGTAGACGCCGTTCTCGTTGCTGGTGGGGCTGCCTGGCAAGCCCTGCATGGTCACGCCGGGCTGTCCGACCGATCCGGAGATCGTGAACGTTACCCGTATCGCCTGGCCCTGGGTCTCTGGCGTGAATAGGAGAATCATGCAGAGAACCATCACCCCGCCCGATAATGTTCTACCGATATATTTCCTTGCCATAGGTTAACGTCCCTTTCTGCAGCCGTAACCACGCCATCCCACGGCTATCCAAAATCTATCGGCAATCCCGCGCCTTGCTTTAAGCAAAAGCCGCCCGTGCGGCATGCTACACCCCGTTACTTCAAAGTGATCGGCACCGCGCCGCCGACCGTACTGAGGTCAAGCTGCTTGAGTGCCTTGCCCTCCGCCGTGTCCATGATTTCCACGACGGTTTGACTCTGAGCCGTCTCTCCCTTGCCATGGATCAGAATAGCCGTGAGGCGATACCGCCCCGCGGGCACGCCGGCGATGTCCAGGACCCCGTTGAACGGACGGGTTTCCAGGGGCAGCATGGCGCCGCCCTCGCCGACACTTTCCATGACCATCTTCGTGTATAGCTCATTGGTGCCCCAGGCCGTCAGAACGCCCTGGCAGCTTGCCTGAATATGCGTATCCCCGAAGTTGCCGAACCGCGCGGTCGCGATGTACCGGCCGGAGGTCAACTCCGCCAGGTTCACCGGGAAGCCGACGACGCGGACGAGCTGCGGAGCGGACTTATTCGTAACGCAGACGTAGGCGTTCGTCTTGCCCCCCTCCTGGCCGTCGGGGAACTTCGCGCTCAGTGAGATCATCGCGTAGTAGTTCGCCTGGTTCGCGGAGGCCGGCATGCTGCTGACGATCCGCAGATTCTGCCGCTGACGGCCCTGCAGCGTGAACTGGGTCGGTGTCACCTGCAGCCAGTCGGTGCAGGCAAACTGGTCGCCGCGAATATTCTCCCAGACCGTCGATTCCATGTGCTCGGGCAGGCCCGCCGTCACGTCGACGGCGACCTGCTCGTCGGAGGCATTGACCACCAGGATAGTCCCGATACGGGTCTGTCCGGGAACGGTTTCCAAACTGAGTTGCCTCGTATCCAGATCGAGCGCGATGCCCGGCTGTACCGGGCCGGGGCGTACGCGGGTATCCCCCTTGAACTCGAACTCTCGACGGATGTCGTCGGCCGGCGCCCCATCGACGTACAGGTAGCCTTCCACCTTGTACTCGCCGCCGGGCAGCGGACGGCCGATATCCCGTCGGATCGTGAATTCCGCGCCGGGGATGATGCTGATGTCGCCGGGGTATTCCACATCGGCGACCTTGCGCCAATGTCCGCCGAGCTTGCCCCAGACGCGGCTGTAGGCCTTCAGCAGCGAATACGTCCCGCCGTCGTTCTTGACCGTCAAGGCCGCGAACGTGCCCGCCGAACTGTTCATGCTCTGCGGGCGGAACTGAAGGTCCGCATTCGTCAACTGAATCTTCTGAGGCATCGGGCGGCCCTGGACATTGATGATAATCGGGACCACGAACTCCAGAACCATCGCTGTGGTCACGCCGTCTGTCTTCTCCGTCTGCATCAGCGCCGAAGCCACCAGCGCCCCGCAGTAATAGCCGCGGGTGCCGACCGGCACGTCCACGTACAGGCGAATCGGAACGCGGGCCAGCGGCCGAACTTCCACACTGTCTCCCGCCAGGTGCAGCCAGCTCTGGCAGCTCCGCAGCCGGGACTTGTCGAATGTCGAATCGGGCTCGATGATCTGCCAGATGCCGTTGGCGTCCTGGGCAATGTCGGCGATCTTCAAGCTCACGTTATCGGTCTTGTCGTTCGCTGTGTTCTCGATGCTCACTTCCAGCGGGACTCGCCTGCCTGCCGTCACCGGAACCACCATCTTCATGGGTTGAACGATGAAATGGCCGAACGCCGAACCGCCGGCGGCCAGGATGATTACCAAAACTCCGATAATCCGAGCCATTACTGCCTTACCCTCGAACGATGACTGTGCCGCCTGACAATCCCGCAAGCTTCTACCCCCGTCTATCACCTGACTGCCAAGAATCTCCATCATGCTCCACCTCTCAGAAGTACCCTGGATTGGCACCTGGGAATCGTGGCTCGCATACTGCTGCCACATCGTGTCCGCAGTTTCCCTACCTCTTCGGCATTCCAAACAAGGTACTTATCCTGTTTCTGGCGATTTCCGTGAGACACCCCCAAACCTACAAGTGCCGCCTCCATCAGGACCACCCTTCGGTCCTGAAGATAGCCTTGGAAGGATAATCCTAACATTATCAAATTTGACTCGTGATGTCAAGAGATATTTGCCTATCTTTGCAATTTTACGCATCTTAACATCTCTCTTTGCAGGTTTTCCAAGCGGGTTTTTCCTGTCGTGTGAGAACTCTGCCTGAACCGGGCGGGAAACGGTACGAAGTGCTGCCGGCCGTTGCCAGCCAAGCCGAAAGGCCGCCGGGCTGGATCGGCCCCAGCCGGCACAGGGCCTCGTTGCTCCGCCACTACCAGAAGGGCCCTGCTCCCACCAGACCGAGCCTGCTGTGTGCCTGCCCCGTCGCTGCCCAGGAGACGCTGCGTCCACCAAATGAAGAAGGGGAGGGATGGACCATCACATCCACCCTCCCCTTGTGATCTACTCAGTCGCTGTCAACACCTCTGTCTGCATTGGCCTGCGTTAGATTCCTAACGATCGGTTATCCAGACACGGGTGCCAAGCTCGTGCTGAGCTCTGCCGTTGGACGGCTATTACCGCGGGACAACGCTGATCTTCACTGTCGCAACTTCCACCTCTGTGTTGGCGGGCACATTCTCGACAGCCAGGCCGTTGGCGGTGGCAGTCACCGTCACGTCTGCCGTCTGGCCGGCATCGACGTTCTCCGGATTCAGAGAAACGCCCCAGCTGCTGGCGGTGACGTTGCCCTTCGGATTGATGGCAGCGCTCAGGGTCAGGTTGAAGTTCGTCCGGACCTTGATCACCGTGTTACCCGAGAAGTTCGTGGGGGCGCCTGTCAACTGGTGCATCTTAATCGTCTTGGACTGATCCAGGACTTTCACATAATAGCCGACATCCACGATGACCGGAATCGAGGTCAGTTCCTGAGGAACATAGGTGGTCGGCCAATCATGTGTCTTGATGTATCCGGCTTGTGCCACTGTGGCCAGCACAGCCACTGCCACGACTGCGATAAGACTTCTCTTCAACATCTTCACTTCCTTTCTAACTTAACCCTCGCTCCGAATCGGCCGATACAGCCCCTGGAGCTACACCCAGAAATCGGCTCGGCTACACAGACGCCAACGCCGTACTCTCCTGCGGGCAATACTGCGTGTTCTAACCAACCCGGATTGCCCGCTCGGCACCGGGATGGTCACGGCCCCAATCTACCTGAGTTTGACCTGCGATTTTCATTCCCACTTGGCATTCGACATCATCCTATCGCCTGAGAGGGGGCCTGGCCCCTCAAGCGACCCGCGAGCTCCTTATCCAGCCCGCGAGATGTCCTTCGTCATCACCGTACCTCCTTTCTCCCCCATCCCTAAGAGGGGGCCCTCTATCTGGGATCGCACCTTTCCATAGGTCCTGGGCAACCTACTAATTCACAATCACATTATGCCGACCCGACGGGACCGGCTACGGAACTCCACTTCATCACCCTGTCCGAACCGTCATGGCAGGGCCATGATCGTGACGACCAAAGTCCCGTTGTACTGCCCTGCCGGGTAAAGAATCATGTCATTCATTGCGACCTTCAGCTCCACCGGAACGTCCACGCCGGACGGCGGCGTCGGCTGGCTCGACCGGGCGATCTGCACTCGCTCGCCCAGACGCGCCTGTGCGCCGTTGATCATCACCGCCGTGTGCTTCGGCGACATGGTCGATCGGCCCGTCACGTGCCTGAGGCCCTGCAAAGAGGCCTGAATCTGATACGGGCAATTGGCTACCACATGCACCTTTGTCCGCCCGGCCGCCTGATTTGTTCCCGCCTCCCAGAAGTTGCCCAGATAAAAGGACCCTCCCGGTGGCGATATCTTCACATACGGCACAGACGGAGCCATCACAGGCACAGATGGGGCAGCGCCAAAAACGCTACCTGCTGCCATCAGCCATATCCCAATCATCAAAACAACACTCGCCAGGCATCTCATCTGAACACCCCCCAAAAACACTCGCGCACCTTACGACTCACCGCGTGCGCCGATCCCTCTGGCGTCCGCTTTCAACGGTAGTCCGCTGAAGCCAACTCACTCAATTGTCTGAGAGCAAACGACTGCCTGGGATCCGTCCCGCACTGATTTGTTGTTCAAAACGACGATCCGTCGTGATGCTGTGAGAAGTGAGTTGCCGGGCGGATGAGACATCCGCCTGCCGGCCTTTTCTACCCTCCTCACTCTCTCACCTTCCTAGCCACAGGACCGGGCGTACCACCTTCACACCCAGAGTGATCCACGTGTTACCGTAGTTCACTAATTTACCGAGGTTACCATAATGCAACCGGGCCTGTCAACGAAAAACTTTTTGTTTTTACCCTTTTTATTTATTCAATCTGACTCTCCAACACACCGCATTTTACCCAAATTGCCACACAATGTCAATAGCTCCGGAAAAAAATAAAAGCGCTTGTAGCATCGCACCTTGGTTGCTGTGGCACTGGAGCCCCTGACTATCGGGCGTTGAGTCCCTGCCGACGGCCGGACCACGCCGCTGTCACCTCGGATGTCTGCGTGTTAACTTCTGTAGTGACAGGCAGTTATGTGTTTTTGGGATGTGGATTGAACTCATGTGGAAGGGGGCGGCACTTGCGTGGCTTGCCGCCGGTGCAGTCCGCTTCGCGACCTCAAGGAAACGTGCAAGCCGCCTTCAACTGCTGCAGGATTATTGCGGCATTTACGTCCCTATATCCACCACGGGTCAGCCTTGAGAGGAACTCGCCGCCGGAACTCCCCGAGTAGGGCTCGAACCTACAACCTAGCGGTTAACAGCCGCTCGCTCTACCGATTGAGCTATCGGGGAATAGCATCAGGACGCGATCACTGGCGTTCATCAACCCGGGTCATTATCGGCAAGACGTCGGCGGATTTCAATAGCTTTGTTGAGATTTCTCTGAATTCACCACCTGACCCGTGCCGAAAAAATCGCAGTGGTGCTGGACAGGACCCGGCAAGCTGAGTAGTTTACCCAGCTTGTGCATTTTTGTTCGGTCCGCTCCACAAGGACGGATGCGCGCCATGGACTGAGGCGCGTAGAGCATGCGACGGAATCCAGGGAACATGATAGCCGTGCCGCGCATCGATACCCATTACGAGAACCGTCGGATGCTTCTGTTGGTAGGTTTGTGATTGTATGGGCAAAGATATACTCAGCGTGGGAGGGTTCACGATCATCCGGCGCATCGGCAGCGGAGCCCGCAGCACGATCTACCTGGCCACCGATGACGAGGACGGCACCACCGTCGCGCTCAAGCGCCTCACGTACGAAAAACCCGAAGATCGCCGCGTCTTCGAGCAGACCGAAAATGAATACAAGGTCGCTCAACGCATCGACCATCCCTACGTCCGCAAGTGCTACAAGCTTCGCAAGATCCGCAGCCTGCTGCGGGTCAGGGAGCTTCTGCTGTCCATGGAGCACTTCGACGGCAAGACGCTCGAGGAGAGTTCCACCCTGAGCCTGGGCGATGTCCTGCTGGTCCTTCGCCTGGTCGCCACCGGGCTCAACACCATGCACCAGGCGGGATTCATCCACTGTGACATCAAGCCCAACAACATCCTGATCGGCAAGGGCGGGGCAATCAAGATCATCGACCTGGGCCAGAGCTGTCCCATCGGGACCATCAAGACGCGGATCCAGGGCACGCCGGACTACATCGCTCCTGAGCAGGTCCGCCGCAGGACCCTTGGGCCGCGCACCGACATCTTCAATCTCGGCGCGACCATGTACTGGGCCCTGACCGGCAAGAACGTCCCGACGCTGATTCCCAAGAAGATCAAGACGGTCGGACTGTACGAGCCGCAGAAATGCCTGGCGCCGCACGAGCTTAAGCACCAGATTCCCATCGGCGTGTCCAAACTGGTGATGGACTGTGTCAAGGAGGACCCCGCTGAGCGGCCTGCAAACATGGTCGAGGTCATCTCCAGGCTGGATCTGATGATCCACAGCATCTTTGGAAGCAAAATCAGAGCGAATCGAAATGGCACAAACAACCATCGATCTGCTCAATAGAGGGATTCAGGCCAATCAAACCGACCCGTTTCGACGCGGCAACCTCGTCTCGTTGCCGGCGGCGGGCTCGCTGATCGTCAGCGGCGATATTCACGGCCATCGCAGGAACCTCGAACGGCTCGTCACTTATGCGGACCTCGCCCGTCACGCGGACAGGCACATCATCCTGCAGGAGATCATCCACGGCGGACCCGAGGACCTGTCGGGCGGCTGCCTCTCGTATCAACTGCTGTTCAAGGCCGTCCGGTACAAACTCGATTTCCCGCACCAGGTCCACTTCGTCATGGGCAACCACGACACCGCCTGGATCGTCAGCAGCGAGGTGATGAAGAACGGCAAGGAGATGAACCGGGCCATGAGCCTGGCCCTCGACCGCGAGTTCCGGCAGGCCAGCGGCGACGTCAAGCTGGCGATCCGGCAGTTCCTGCTCTCGCAGCCCTTGGCCGTCCGATGCGCCAACCGCATCTGGATCTCGCACTCGCTGCCCGATAACCATTTTATCGAGCAGTTCGATGCGGGGATTCTCCAGCGTGAGTTGCGGATCACCGATTGTGCCAAGCCTGGCTCCGCCTACCTGCTGACCTGGGGCCGCCGACACAGCCAGGCGACCCTCGGCCGATTGGCCAAGCAGCTCGACGTGGACCTGTTCATCCTCGGCCACCAGCACCAGCCGGAAGGCTGGCGGCAGGCCGGCGACAACGTCATCATCCTCGCCTCCGACCACAACCACGGCTACTTCCTGCCGCTCGACCTGGCCAAGCCCTACACCGTCGCGGACCTGACCAAAGTCCTCGTCCCCCTCGCCGCCATCGAATGAAGCCGCTCCGCCCTCCGGGTTCTCTCGGCGTCCGCCATTGTACCGATTCCACATGAGTTCTTCGCACCAAGTCATCATGCTTCGGGTGGCATCGGCAAAGCCTTCGGCCTTGCCGCTGCCACCCGGCGCACCCTGACAAGGCGAGGCGAGGATGGCCTTGCGACGCAAGGGCGAGACGCCCTCGCCACGAAGGACGCCATCGCCAAGCCGCGATGAAAAGCTCTGGCGTTGAGGGGCGATCTGGCGTATCGTAACGGGGGCCGGGGCCGGCGGGGACGGACTGCCGGCGGAACGGATGCCTGTCGCTGGATTGGAGTCGGCCGGTACGATATGGGTTGGTACTTCTACATCGCCTGGGCGGCCATCGTCGCGCAACTGCTGTACCTCTACAATGCGGCGCGCAACTATCACTATGCCCTGTCGAGGTACGCTGCAAGACGGCGATCGGCCTATCAGCCTCGTGTGGCGTTGATCGTCCCATGCAAGGGCCTGGACGCCCGCTTTCAACTGAACGTTGGCTCGCTGTTCCGGCAGGATTACGATCACTACCGCCTGCTCTTCGTCGTGGAAGACAGCAGCGATCCTGCGTATGCGGCGTTGTGCCAGGCGAAAGAGACATTCGGCCGCGATTCCAAAGTGCAGGACGTCCAGGTTCTCATCGCCGGGCCCTCCACCTCGTGCAGCCAGAAGATTCACAACCTTCTTTACGCCATCGGCCGCGTCCCGGACGATACGGAGATTCTCGCGTTCGCTGACTCCGATGTATGCGTCCCGAGCGACTGGCTCGGCCATCTGATCATGCCCCTCAAGCGAGAGAAGTACGGCCTGACCACCGGCTATCGCTGGTTCATCCCGGCACAGAGGAACCTTCCGACGTTCGCGATGTCGGCCATGAATGCCGCTATCGCGCAGCTCCTGGGCAATACCCGCTTCAACCTGGCCTGGGGCGGCTCCATGGCTATGCGAGCGGAGGACTTTCGCCGTTTGAAGGTCTCGGAGATTTGGCGGAACACCTTGAGCGACGACCTGTCGCTCAGCCGGATCGTCAGGAAGACCGGCCTGGCCGTGCGATTCGTCCCGCTGTGCCTGGTCCCTTCCTTCGCTTCCACCACGTGGCCGGACCTCTACGAATTTGCCCGGCGGCAATTCCTGATCACCCGAGTGTACGCCCCCGGGTCCTGGTGGCTGGGATTCCTCAGCAGCCTCGGCTCCGTCGCGGGTTTCTGGGGCGGCCTCGTGCTGGCCGCCTGGATGGCCGCCAACCACGCCGAGTATATCCTGCTCTACGCCGCCGTCCCCGTCATCTTCGGCGCCGGTCTGATCCTGCGCGCCACGTTGCGGCAGTTGATGGCCGTGAGAATCCTGGGCGAGTACCTCCCGCAACTGGCGCCGGCGGCCATCGCCGACATCCTCGGCTGCTGGCTCTGGTCCATCCTCCTGTTCGTGTTCATTCTTTCCTCCGCCTTCGGTCGAACCATCCGCTGGCGCGGCATCCGGTACCGGCTCATCAGCCCCACCCAAACTCAAGTCCTCGGCGGCTAAGAAGGTGTTTTGAAAGTCTCAAGGGAGACCTTTCTGTTGTCCGATAACTATGGGTAAAGGATGTCGGATGTGAAAGGATTCCCGATGAGTGAGAAAATCTATCCCAGTGACATGAGCGATGTGCAGTGGAACATTCTTTGCCCGTTAATTCCCCCGGCGAAGTCGGGCGGGCGGCCTCGGGAGGTCGAGATGCGGCAGATCGTCAATGGCCTTCTCTATATGGCTCGCGGCGGTTGTGCGTGGCGGATGCTGCCTCAGGAGTATGGGCCGTGGCAGACGGTCTACGGGTATTTCCGCGTCTTCCGGCGCACGGGGATTTGGCAGAAGATGCACGATGCTCTGCGGGAAAAGGTACGGCGCAAGGCCGGCAAGAAACCCACGCCCAGTGCCGCGATTCTGGACAGTCAGAGCGTGAAAACCACGGAAAAAGGGGACTTCGTGGCTACGACGCCGGCAAGAAGATCCTGGGCCGCAAGCGGCATCTGCTCGTCGATACGTTAGGATTGATTCTCGTCGCCGTGGTGCATGCCGGGGATATTCAGGATCGTGACGGCGCCCGGTTGGTGCTGGAGCGTTTGGGCCAACGCTTTGGTCGCTTGCGGCTGATCTGGGCCGACGGGGGCTATGCAGGGCTGTTGGTCGAGTGGGTCAAGACGGTTTACCATCGGACATTGGAGATCGTCAAACGGTCGGACGACTGTAGCGGCTTTGTTGTGCTGCCGAAACGATGGATCGTGGAACGGACCTTCTCGTGGCTGTACCGCTACCGCCGCCTGAGCAAAGACTACGAGCAATTGCCGGAGAACAGCGAAGCCATGATTCTGATCGCCATGATTAACCTCATGAGCCGCCGCTTGGCTCACGGCTACGCCAAACAGGACTTCTAAAACACCTTCTAAGAGACTATCTCAATACCAGCTCTCGCCTGTCATTGCGAGTCGTCTGCCAAAGGTCCATCCTGCATCCGTCTCTTCTGGGCGGATAGTTCGTGGGCGAACGATCCGTGGGGGGCTATTTGCAAAGGCCCCACGGTGAGAGGGGCCACGAGCGCCGGCCGGCTGGATATGTCCCAAGTTCTTGAGACCCGGTCTGCGCAAGCTACACGGACGGGTGGCAGCGACAAGGCCGAAGGCTTTGCCGACGGCGGATGGGCAAACCATCGGCAAGCTTGCGCTTGCCGCTGCCACCCAATGGACGATGACACGCTGCGAAGGACTCATCCGTAATCGGTCTGAGACGGTCCTAACATGCACGTCCGCCGCGTGCAGGATCTCCGCCAGGACTGATCCTATTGGGTTTGCTGGCCGGCCTTCGATGCTCCGGCGAGGATCTCCTTGATCTTCTCCTGCCGCAACGCGCGAAGCTCATCCGTCAGATCGCTCTCGCGGAGCATGAACTCGATGAAGTACCGGCCCCCGTCCATGGGAATGCTGATCTTGCCGACGTAGCCTCCGGCGATAGTCTGCGGCTCGCTGGTCGCCTGCTGTGACGGCTCACTCGCCGGCGTCAAGTACGTGACCTGAAGCACACCCTCCTTTAGCTTGCCCACCACCCCGAGAGTGGACAGGGCCTTATTCAATGCATCGACCAGCTTGACGTTCTGAACTTCCAGTGTGATCTCCGGGGCTAGGGCCCTCGCGGTGTTGGGATCCGAGAATTGCACCTCCAGACCGGCCCATGTCGCCAGCTTCCGCACAACCGATTCACCCTTCTCGCCGCTGAACGAGACATCGATGATCTGGTCCAGGCATGCCTTCTGGAAGTCCGCCTTCGACACGATCCTGATCTCCGGCACCGGCCGGGGAAACTCAACGCCCTCGATGTACCACGTTTTCGCGGGGTTGACTTGTTCGACCGCCTCCAGAAGCGAGGCGATGGTCAAGGGCGCGTCCTTTTTGGGCGCGTTGGGATCACGTTTCGGCGCGTTGGGATCGTGAGGTTTGCCGGAAGACGATGTCGACTTGGTCATCATCTTGTACATGATCGCCCCGATCCCACGTATCTCATCGGGAGGCATGATGGCCACCGGCTCACTCGCCAAGCCATTGAACACCATCTGCACGAATCCGTCCGGCACTTCCTTGTCACTGGTGCTGACCCACATCGCGTTTGTGTATAAATTCTTCAGGAGTTTCAACTCGCCTGCTGTCGGGCGGCCGATGATGCGTTTCAGCTCTGGCCGGGGATAGATCGTCAGCGAGTCGCTGCCCACCGCGTACCGCAGGAAGAAGCTGTTGAGCATCTTCGCGAGGCTCTCCCCCAAGCGCCCGTCCAGGGTGACGGAAAGCCGGGTCTCCAGTCCGTCAGGCAGCTTCCAAACCGCCTCCGGAGACAGCGCGATCTTCAATCCGGCCTGCTGTCCGATCTGATCGAGCGCGCCGGTAAGTGTGACATCTTCGAGTTTGATACTAAGGGACTTGCTGAGCTTCTCCTCCAGTTGCGTCTTATCGGCCCCGGCGTCCCCAATCCAGAAGCCAAGGCTGAGCAGAATCACTATCGCCGTTTTGAAAGTTGTCTTTGTCATTTCTATTACTCCTTAACCTGAGGTTCAGCTAAAAGAGGCAAACGATATCCCGAGAGTCGCGCCCGTTGCGGGGATCGGCGACAACCGGTTTCTGTCCAGCGATGATGCACCAGCTCGCTCGCGCCCGGTCCTGCTGCTGCGGTTTATCGGACGCGATGATGTGAACTTCACATCGTGCGGCCGGCGGTGCATCTGTCAGGGCAACCTGAGCCGTACCCATGGGGCTGGTCCCCTCAGTCATCACCACGTTTGCCCAGCCGGCAGCCGTTTCGCCGGACTTGGGCTTCCAAGTCATCGTCATCGCAAAAACGATGATCCCGGCGGCCAGTACTACACCCGCCGCCATTGCCACCCAGGCGGGATACAAAATTCGCGGGCGCGACTGCACGCCGGCGCTCGTCACGCGTCCGGCGATATTACGACGCAGGCCGGACCAGTCAAAATCTGCAAGCTGGCGGTCCACGTTCTGCCGCAGCAGGGCATCGATGTCATGGTCCTTCCGGCTCATTCGAGGAACTCCTTCAGTAAGACACGCAGTTTCTTTCTGGCGCGGTGCACGTGCCACCGCACCGCGCCGGCGGAACAACCCATGACTCGCCCGGCCTCGCTTTGCGGCAGGTCGTCCAGACCCAGGAGGGTGATGGCCTCGGCCTCCCTGGCCGTGAGCTGCCGCATGGCCCGCTCGATTGTCGTTTGCAGGTCCTGGGCATGCTCCCTTTCCTCCGGCTCGGCGGCCCGTCGTTCCACTCGATCCACCACGAAACGCCTGATCATCGCCGCCTGTCGGCGCGCGGCTCTGCGCCGGCTGATCGCTTCATTTGCGACGATCTTCAAGATCCAGAACCGGAACCGCTCCGGCTGGTTCAGCCTGCCGAGCTGCAGGTAGCCCTTGACGAACGCCTCCTGCACGACCTCGGCCGCGTCATCGACATTGGCCAGGATGCCGAGAGCAAGCCCCATGGCCTGCCGCTGGTGCAACTGAACCAGCCGATCGAAGGCCATTTTGTCACCCGCCCGGCTGGCCTGCACCAGCTCGGCGGTTTCACTCTGCTCTTGGCCGTCACTTATCATTCCATTGCCTCTACGCCTTGATAGACGCACCTTCCGCGCGGAACGTTAGGCAGATGTGAAGAAAATCAGCGGATCGATGTCGTGGTGACTTTCCGACGCGGAGTTCTGCAAAATGGAAGTTGGGCTTGCTTGGAGGAGGAAAAATACGTCTCTCATTTTTCCTCTTCCAAAACGGCCGCGGAAAGCATGCGGTGGACACTCTCAAGAGTTCCAAGGCATTGCGAGCAGCGCAGCAGACACGTCATGACCGAATGATGCCCGATATGTGCACGGCGATTCAAGGAAATCTCAAAGCTGATTTCCTTGAATAATAAGCCCAACTTCCATTTTGCAGAACTCCCCTTCCGACGCCGATTATTGCGAGTCACTGGTCGGACGCAGGGGTCTGCCCGGCTCGCGTGGCGGCTTCTTCTCCAGGCGGCCGTGGACGCCTTTCTGCAGGAGATCGAACCGGCCCTCGACCAAGTCCACGCCGGCCAGAATCACCACCGTCAGGACCGCCAGCTTGACGCCGAGCCACGGGAAGCCGACCCCGATCACCACGCCGATCGATGCCAGGACCCAGATGGCCGAGGCCGAGGTCACGCCCACGATGGCCCCCTGCCGGGCGAGGATCACGCCGGCGCCGAGGAAGCCGATGCCCGTGACCACCTGCCCGATGATCCGCGACGGGTCGGTCACACTATTGGACACGTGTCGCGTCATCGCGATGAATACGTACGTTCCGATGCAGATCAAGGCGCTGGTGCGCATCCCGACGGGCTTGCCCCGCAACTGCCGCTCCAGCCCGACGATGAGCCCGGAGAGGAAGCAGCACAGCAGCGCCTCCCATTCCAAAGGTCTGATGTCAATCACGCTCATACCAGAAAGAAAAAGAGACTCCAGCCGCCGGCTATTTCTTGGCCGGCGTTGTCAGAGAACTGTAATATGACTGCGCCTCCTGCTCCGTGATGACCATGTTTGCATCCGTATCCATCTTGCGGATGTGGTCGTTGCAGTTTGCGTTCCAGGCCGTCACTTCGTTTCGCGAGTGCAGGGAGAAGGACGGCAGCCCAACCCTCTCCACGGTTCTCGTCTTCCCATACGTCGTCTTGACGGCTTTCACGAAAAGTTCTTCAGCCCGTGCGTTCTCGAAGGAGACGGGCAGCATCTGCTCATCGCTGCGGACTTCCTCAGTGATGTTGTGAAACTGGCATCCGCACACCATGCACATCGCAGCCACAGCCGCACCTGTGAGACAAAGTTCAAGTCGTCCATTCATCGTCAGTCTCCCCGCAAAGAGCATCGCTCCCAGTGAGGGTTTCCGCCGTGCCGCCAAGCCGTCTTCCACCCACTGATCGTGTCACACAGCAATACCGACGCAGGCATGATAGCAAGGACCCGGCACAAAGGCAAATCCGAAATCAGCCAGCGGGTGCGTAGGTGTCTGTGCAGGTTTTTGGGCAATGTGCTGGGTGGCAGCGGCAAGCGCCAGCTTGCCGATGGCCGCTACATCTGAGAAGAACCATCGGCAAGCTCCGCTTCTCTCCGCTTGCCGCTGCCACCCGGCGTTGAGTCGCTGTTCTTGGGGTGCCTGAAGGTCAATGGCGTCGCGTGCCCCGGCAGCGATCCTGGGGGGCCCGCACTTCATGCGTCCTTGTCTTTCCAGTTCCACCACTTGAGCAGTTCTGGATCGGGGTCCTCCGTGGAGGCGTAGTACACCGCGCAGCGAAAGATGTACAGCATGCACCGGTCTACCGGCGAGGCTTTGAAGCGGCAGAGTCTCTCGTAGAGCTCTTCCGGGTCGCGGCCCTTGAGCTGGCCGGCAGCCGTGATGCCGAGACGATGCAGGTCCTGGGCAACGGATTTGCCGACGCCCGGGATTTGTTCGAGGTCGTCAGGGGTCGTCATGTCGTATACTCCTATGGATTGCCGGCAAACGTGAGAATATGGCCGTCGCGGTCGCGAATCCAGAACTCGCGGGCGCCGTAGAACGTGGTGTGCAGGTCCTTCACGATTGTAACCTTGCCCCGGATGCTGTTGAAGAGCTTCCCGGCGTCGGCCACCTGGACGTACAGGGTGAAGGGCACGCCGGCGGCCTGGTCCCCGGACAGAGGCAACTCCCGGGCGAGACTCTTGCGCGACTGAATCATGAGCTCGACGTCGTCGCGCCTGAGAATGGCGAAGTCCAGAGGCGCATCGGCGTCGCGGGCCGTCACGATCTGCTGACTGTTCTCGGGCACCGCCATGACGAGTCCAAAGCCTAAAGTCCGCTCGTAAAAAGCGAGGGTCTCACTCACGCTGCCGACCACGAGATTCGCGGTGATCTTCTTGTACATGGGCTCTCCTTTCTTTTGCGAACTGCACATCGGTTTTTCAATGCAGCGTAGCAGGTGGCGGGCGACCGGTATTGTAAGAAACGGACATGCGCAAAAATCAGGTTTGATAGAAGGGCGGCTCGCGCAAGACGGCGGAGGGGCTGGACCCATAGAAGTCGCAGAACTCGTGAATGAAGTGAGCCTGGTCGTAGTAGCCCGCATCAAGCGCTACGTCGAGGAGGTTGGGCCGTGGGCTGCGGCGCAGGACTCGCAAGGCGCTGAGGAACCGGGCGATCCGGCAGAAGGTCTTGGGGCCGACGCCGACACAGTCGCGGAAGATCCTGCGCAGGTGACGAGGGCTCCAGCTTGCGACGTGGCCGAGCTGTGCCATCGGCACGTTTCCGTGGCAGACGGCGATCGTCTCCAGAATTTTCGTCAGGGCGGAATCCTCCACTTCCGGCCTGAATCGCCAATGGAGTTCATCCTCTAGAATACTCAGGCGAGCCTGGACGTCGTCCCAGCCGGCCAACTGCTCCGCGAGACTCGACGGGACCGACAAGCTGTCGAGCGGGATGATCCGGTCTGTCAGGTCCGTCGGCGGCGCGTCGAAAAAATGCCGGAATCCGCCGGGGCCGAATCGGACGGCGATGTAATCCGCATGACACATCAGCGGCTCGATGATCGGGCGGGTCATCGTGCCGACGATAAAGGCCCGATAGTCTGCCGTCGGACAGCGGCGGGCAAAGACAAGGTCGATGCACCCGTCCGGCACAACGCGATGCGTCCTGGGTGCAACCCATGTGCCGTCGCACCAGACCGTCCAGAAATTGCGAACGAACGGGCTCAGTCGCGGGCTCGGAGAGTACCTGCGAAACCGGACCACGTCGGCCCGTACCATCTTGTCCACCCTGCCGTTGGCCATGACCACTATTCTACCAGATTTCTCGCCTTGCTCACAAAACCACCCGGCTCTTGACGCTCTGCAATCTGCGGTGCGGATGACGGCACGCGAGTTGGGCAATCGGAGACCCGAAGATAAGCGAGAACCCTATCGTGGAATGATCCAGGCGCCGTCCTAATAGCCACAGAGAGGAACCATGTCATAGAAGGGAATAGTCTTATGAGCAGAAAAGCGATGGATCGTCTCACAATCGGCGCGATGTTCCTGCTGTCGGCCTGCATTCCGGCCGTCGGGGCGGGCGATGAACAAGGCCAGGGCCGTCCGGCCGCCGACAGTAACCAGCCGCTCAGCGCGGAGACCATTGAGCGTGCGGCAGGCAGCAAGGCGACCAAGATGCCCGACGGCGTCGTCCGTATCGCCTGGTCGCGCGACGAGGTGAAGGTCACGATAGACAACATGCCGTTCGAGCCCTCGGCCGGGCTTGGATCGTGGGCGGCGTTCAAGACCATGCCGCAGGGCGGGGCCATGGTGATGGGCGACACCGTTGTCTTCGCGGACGAAATCACCCCGGCGATGGACGCCGCATTCGGTCATGGCCTGGAAATCACGGGGATCCATAACCACTTCATCTTCGACCGGCCGCCGGTCTACTTCATGCATATCCTGGGCCACGGAAGCCCTGAGCAGCTTGGCGGCGCCGTCAAGGCGGTATGGGATGCGATCAAGGCCGTGCGCAGGACACACCCCGTGCCGTGGGACCACTTCCTGGGCGACGTGCCCAAGCAGACCGGCACGTTCGATGTGCCGGCCCTCGAAAAAGTCCTCGGCGTCAAGGCCGAGGGCAACAAGGGCACGATCAAATTCACCTTCCCCCGCGCGGGCACGATGTCCGGCGTTCCCATCGGCGGCTCGATGGGCCTGACCACCTGGGCGTCATTCTCGGGCAATGCCAAGCAGGCGATCGCGGACGGCGACTTCATCATGACCGCCGAGGAGGTCCAGCCGGTCATGCACGCTCTGCGCAAGGCCGACATTCACATTGTTGCTCTGCACAACCACATGATCGGCGACCAGCCGCCGTTCTATTTCCTGCATTTCTGGGGCAAGGGCGCCCCGGAGGACCTGGCCAATGGCCTGAAGGCCGCCATGGCCACCCAGCACAAAAGCCGGTAAGGGGGAGAATTGCCGGATCGGCTTATCGCTCGCAGAGCCAGCGGGCGATTTCGCGGGGGCCGGGCCGCTTGCCGTACATGAGGATGCCGGTGCGGAAGATTTTGGCGGCCGCCCAGAGCGTCGCCAGGACGCCCGCCGCCAGGACGACGATCGACAGGATGACCTCGCCCGTCCAGATTTCCGAGCCGCTCGACAGGCGCAGGATCATCACCATCGGCGTCGTCGGCGGCACGAACGACAGCACGCGGGCCAGGTCGCCGTTGGGACTCTGCACCAGCTTCACTCCGGCCATGATCGGCACCACGAAGATGAGCATGATGGGCATCAACATGCTCTGCGTTTCTTTGAGCGTGTTGCAGATGGAGCCGACGCCAGCCAGGACGGCGCTGAACAGGATGAAGCCGAGGACATAGTAGACCAGGCCGTAGACGATCAGGTCGCCGCTGATGTCGATCTTGATGCCCTGCCACTGAGCGACGGCGTACCCCATCACGCCCCACAGCGCCACGACCGTCAGGCCGACCGCCGCCAGGCCCACGATCTTGCCGGCCATCAGCTTGAACGGGCTGACCACCGACAGCAGCACCTCGATGATCCGCGAATTCTTCTCCTCGATGATGCTGCTGACCAGGTGCTGGCCCATGCCGACGATCCCGATGAAGATCAGGTACATGAAGGCGAAGGGGATCATCATGCGGGCCACCTGGTGGCCCTGGTTCTGGATGCGTTCCTGCCCCTGCTCCTCGCCCAGCTCGATTCGCTGCGTGACGATGTTCGTGATCGCCTGCACCACGGCGCGGTCGAGGCCCCGGGTCTCGTAGCGGCGGCTGATGATCGCGTCGCGGATCAGGCGCTCCACCGTCCAGAGCGCGTCGATCTCCGAGGACTTCAGCTTGTAGGTGTAGAATCGCATTTCACCTTGGCCGCCTTCCAAGTCACCCTCGAACGCGGCGCAGGCATCGAGGCGGTCCTGCCGAAGCATCTGCTTGCCCTGTTGTTCCGCCGGCTCATCGCCGCCATCTACCTGCACTAGCGTGACGGGGCCCCGCGGGTGCGATTTGTTGTACTCGTCGAAGACGGCTTGAACCTTCGCGAGCAGCTCCGCCGACGAGTTCACCGCTCCGACCCGGATCGGCGCGCGGGGCGCGTTCTGATCGGGCCCGAGCCGCTCCCCGAACAGGAGCAGTCCGCCCAGCGCCACGGGCATGACGACCAGGCCCAGAATGAAGGTCCAGGTCTTGACCGTCTCGATGTACTCGCGACGGGCGATTCTAATGATGTTCCGCATCGCCGGTTCCGACCAGTCGAATGAATATTTCGTGCAGCGACGGCTGCTTGGTTTCAAACGCCCGCACCCGGGTCCGGGCGACGAGGGTCCTGAGCAATTCCTGGGGGTCCGCGCCGTCGCGCAGCCGCATCTCCAGCCGGCGGCCCTGCGGCCGAATGTCCTGCACTAACGGCAGCGTCCGGACGAACTCGCCGTCGTCCTCCAGCTCAACGGAAACCGTGTGCGAATCGTGCCCACGGCGAATCTCGTCGAGAGTGCCGTCCACGACGACGCGGCCTCGATTGATCAGCACCAGAAAATCGCACAGCCGCTCCGCCTCGTGCATTACGTGCGTCGAGAAGACTACTGTCTTTCCCGCGTCGCGCATCTCCGTAATGATCTGCCGCAGCAAATCCTGGTTCATCGGGTCCAGTCCCGAGAACGGCTCGTCGAGGATCACCAGGTCCGGCGAATTGATCACCGTCACGGCAAATTGCAGCTTCTGGTGCATCCCGCGCGACAGCTCTTCCACCTTTTTATTCGCATGCTCGGCCAGCGCGATCCGCTCAAGCCACTGGACGACTCGAGTCCTGAGCTCGGCTCCGGCAACTCCTTTGAGCGAGGCGAAATAAGCGAGCACGGCCGAGACGGTCATCTTGCGGTATAGCCCGCGCTCCTCCGGCATGTATCCGATCCGGCTGCGCGGAACACAGGACGCGGCCTGGCCGAACAGCCGAAGCGTTCCGCTGTCCGGCCGGATGATGTCCATGACCATCCGAAGCGTCGTCGTTTTGCCCGCCCCGTTGGGCCCGAGAAAGCCATACACGCTCCCCTGCGGAACACGGATGCTCAATCCGTCCACCGCCCGCACCGACCCGAACGATTTGCGAACATTGTCCAACTCTATTGCATGTATCACGCGAACACCCCAAAGCGAACCAGCCTATTGTACCGTCATCGCCATCCTCGTCAACCACGCCGTGAAAAACAGGGGCAGTCATTACGAGCGAAGCGAAGCAATCTCCCACCCTGAGAGTTGAGATTGCTTCGTCGCTGCGCTCCTCAAAATGACATGAATTGGCTCTGTCTGGGGACTTTGTGTTTCGCTTGGTGAAATATGGCAGGCTGCTGGACTTTCGCGGAAAGGAGATTAGGCTATGCGCAATCTTTTCTGCATCGCAGCCGCCTGACGGGTCGGGACTGCGGCGAAGCGCACAAGACGCCGCCGGCGCCGGGATGCAATCGGGACGGCGATGAAACCGCCAAGGTGAGTGAGAGGCGAAGACCGGGCATGAAGCACGGATTGCTGAGACACGTGAGCTCCATCATCAGCGGCTGCCTGTTCGTGGCGGCCATAGTCATCATCCATACCAAGCTCAAAGGCTACTATCTGCACGATATTGCCCTGCAGATCCGGCAGGTGCCCGCGAACGATCTGCTCATGGCCCTGATCCTGACCGCCTTGAACTATCTCGTGCTGACCGCCTCGGACGCCCTGGCGCTGCGGTACATCCGTCACCCGCTCGCCTATCACAAGCTGGCCGTGGCCTCGTTCATCGGGTACGCCTTCAGCAACAATGCCACGATCATCGGCGGCAGCGCCGCGCGGTATCGGATCTATTCGGCCCTGGGGATTTCGGCGAACGAGATCGCGGGGCTGGTCCTGTTCTGCGGCCTGACGTTCTGGGTGGGATTTCTCGCGCTGGCGGGGGTCGTATTCGTTTTCGACCCGCAGCATCTTCCGGCCGCGCTGCACCTGCCGTTTGGCACGGCCCAACCCATCGGCGCGATCTTCCTGCTCCTCGTCGCCGCGTACATGGTCCTCGTCATCTTCAGGCGCCGGCCGCTGGGCATCGGCGGGTGGGAGCTGCCTGTGCCCTCGCCGGCCATCGCCGTCGGCCAGCTTGCCGTCTCGGCGTTGGACTGGCTGCTGGCCATGGCCGTATTCTACGTGTTGCTGCCCGCCGCAATTCCCCTGAGCTTTGGGCGGTTTCTGGCCGTCTTCCTGCTGGCCCAGGGGGCGGGACTGCTCAGCTACATCCCTGGCGGCCTCGGCGTCTTTGAGACGGTCATTCTTCTGCTGCTGGCCGACTTTGATCAGACGCCGGCCCTGACCGCCTCTCTCCTTCTGTACCGGCTCATCTATTACATCGCGCCCCTGATCGCCGGGTCGGGGCTGCTGGCCATCCACGAGATTCTGCCTCGCATGGCCGCCATCCGGCGGATCGGGCTGACGGTGGGCCGGTGGGGCTCGGCCATCGCCCCGCAGCTTCTGGCGTTCGCCGTATTTGTCGCGGGCACGATCCTCCTGTTCTCCGGCGCTCTGCCTATGTCCAGGGGCCGGCACGAGCTGCTTCGGGACCTGCTGCCGCTTCCGGCCGTCGAGCTGTCGCACTTCTTCGGCAGTCTGACCGGGGCCGCCCTGCTGCTGCTGGCCCGCGGCCTGCAGAGGCGGCTCGACGTCGCCCATCATATCACCGCGGTCCTGCTCGGCGCCGGCATGCTGTTTTCCCTGCTCAAGGGTCTCGATTACGAGGAGGCCATCATCCTTGGGATCATGCTGGCGGCACTGTTGGCCTGCCACGGCCAGTTCTACCGCAAGGCCTCACTGACTGCCCAGCGGTTCACGCCGGGATGGATCGTGCTGATCGCCCTGGTCCTGCTGTGCTCCGCCTGGCTCGGAGTGTTTGCGTACAAGCACGTCAATTACTCCAGCAGCCTGTGGTGGCAGTTCACGTTCCGCGGCGATGCACCGCGTTTCCTGCGGGCCACCGCCGGCGCCGTGATCCTGGTCCTTCTCGTCGCCGTCGGCAGGCTCCTCGTGCCCGCGCGTCCCAAGCTCGCCGTCCTCGACGACAGCACTGCCGCCCGAATCAGCGCGATCGTCAAGGCCTCCCCGAGGACCTATGCGAATCTCGCCCTGCTCGGGGACAAGCAGTTCATTCTCAGCGACGGCGAGGATGCGTTCATCATGTACGGCGTCCAGGGCCGCACCTGGGTCGCCCTCGGCGACCCCGTCGGACCGCAGGCCGAGCATGAGGACCTCGCCTGGAAATTCATCGAGCTGTGCGACCGCTACGAGGGACAGCCCGTCTTCCACCAAGTCGATACGCGGCACATGGACCTGTACACGAATCTCGGAATGACCTTCCTCAAGCTCGGCGAAGAGGCACGCGTGCCCCTGGAGTCCTTCTCGCTCGAGGGCAACGCCCGCAAGGGACTGCGCCACTCGTGCAACAGAATATCCAGCGACGGGTATCGGTTCAGGATATTGACGACCGAGCAAGTCCCTGACGTGATCGATCGGCTCAAGCAGATCTCCGACGCCTGGCTGAAGGACAAGAACACCCGCGAGAAAGGATTTTCGCTGGGGTTCTTCGATCCTGCGTACATTCGCCGGTGTCCCGTGGCGGTCGTCGAGGACGCCACGCAGATCGTGGCCTTCGCCAACCTCTGGCTTGGGGCGGGCAAGGAAGAGCTGTCCATCGACCTGATGCGCTACGTTCCCGGCTGCCCCGACGGGATCATGGATTACCTGTTCGTCGAGTTGATGCTGTGGGGCAAGCAGGAAGGGTATGCGTGGTTCAATCTCGGCACGGCCCCACTGGCCGGCCTGCCCGACCGCGCCCTGGCCCCGCTCTGGGCGAAGGCCGGCGCTCTGGTCTTTCGCCTGGGGGAGCACTTCTACAATTTCCAGGGCCTGCGCCAGTATAAGGACAAATTTGATCCGCAATGGGAGCCGAAGTACCTGGCCTGCCGTGGTGGACTGGCCCTGCCCCACATTTTGGCGAACGTAGCCGCCCTGATCTCCGGCGGCCTCACCGGCGTCGTCACCCGGTAAAACGGATTGTGCTCAATCTACGGACCCTATGGCGGGTGGCATCGTCAAGGCCGCAGGTCTTGGCGACGGTTTGACCCCGGCCCTGAGAAGACCATCGCCAAGCTGCGCTTGACGATGCCACCCGGATTACTGCTATCTGCTACGAAGAGCTGAACTGGAATGGGTATGAACCGGGCCTGTCAGGCGACTGGGCGTCTGTTCCGGTTTTGCGATTGCCGCCGGGTTGCTTGTTGCCTTGAGGAGCGGTATAGTGGTCGCCGGTTCCGGCGGTTGTGCGTCACGGCCGGGATATGAATTGTGTGTCACCTTCTGCCGCCCGGGAGGCGCCTATGGCACGACAGATGCTCGCAGCGATCGACTTTGCCGCTCTCGATTGGTTCTGGGTCGCCGTATTCATCGTGGTGATGTTCATGTGCGGCCTGATCTTCTACCGGCTGGCCAGGCGCTCCGAGTCGGAGTTCTTCCTCGCCGGCCGGGGCCTGCCCTGGTGGCTGCCGGCGACATCGATCTATGCCACGCACACCGCCACCGACACCCCCGTCTGGATCACCGGCGTCATCTACAAGTACGGCATGCGGGGACTATGGATTCCCTTCTTCTGTGCCTGGTGCGCCGTCAGCGCGTTCGTCTCGACGAGGATCTTTCGCCGCTCGCTGGCGATGAGCCAGGCGGAATGGCAGAACCTGCGCTACAGCGGCCTGGGCTCCGAGCTGCTTCGCGGCTGGCTCGCCGGCTGGCAGACCTTCATGAACATGTTCGTCCTCGCCTGGGTCAGCGCCGCGATGGGCAAGGTCGGGACCTACCTGTTCGGATGGCCCCACTGGATGGGCTTGACCATGTTCACGGCGCTCTGCGCCATCTACGTCCTCAGCGCCGGCTACTGGGGCGTCATCATGTCCGACTTTCAGCAGGGCATCATCGCCTTCATCGTCATCAACCTCGTCTGCTGCTGGGGCATTTACGAGGCGGGCGGCCCCGCCGTCATCGTGGACAAGCTGCTGGCCGTCGGCGAAGGCTGGCGGCTCAACCCGTTCCACTTCGACAAGGACTTTCCTCTCGCGTGGTTTCTCACGCTGTTCGTCATGGCCACCTTCGGCGGCATCGGGATGGGCAATTTCATCGACTGGTACCCGGAGGCCCAGCGAATCCAGTCGGCCCGCACCCTGCGCGACGCCAGCTACAGCATCTACGCGGGCAGCTACCTGACGCTGATCCGCAACGGCTTCTGGGTCGCGGCGATCCTCGCCTTCTACGTCATGTACCCCGGCATCGCCGATGCGAAGGACTACGAGATGGGCTGGTACCGGCTCGGGTTCGAGTACCTGCCGATGGGCATGATCGGCGTCTTCTTCGCCGCCATCCTCGCGATTCACCTGAGCACGATCTCGGGTCACCTGAACCTTGGCGCGATGTACGCGACCCGCGACCTGTACCATCATTACATCAACCCGCAGGCCACGCAGCAGCAACTGGTGCGGGCCGGCAGAATCAACACCTTTCTGCTGCTGGTCGGCTGCTTCGTTCTGGGCCTGGGCATGAGGAGGATCACCGACTGGCTGATCTTCGCCCTGTGGCTGCAGGCAGCGGGGATCTGGCTCCCCTCGATCCTGCAGGTCGTGTGGTGGCGGTTCAACTCGTGGGCGTACCTGAGCGCATGGATCGCCAACCTGGTGATGAGCTGGCTGGTGGTCTGGGTGCTGCCGGCGGTCGGCGTGCTGCCGAAACTGCAGGAGTATCAGCAGTTCTGGCTTCTGGCGATTCTCGTGGCGGTGGTATACGTGCCGGTGACATTCCTGACCCGGCCCGACGATATGGAGCACCTGATTCGATACTACGTGATGGCCCGACCGCTGGGCTGGTGGGGACCGGTCCGCCGTGAAGCTATCCGACGCGGCCTGGTGACTGCGGGACAAACGTCAAAACAAGGAGCTGCAAATGGCCTTATTTCAAAAACACTGGAGCCCGGAACAGGCGGATGAATGGACCATCCACGACCTCGTGGCCAGCGCTCTGTCGGTCCTTTCCTACGCGCTGACGGCGGTCGGGACCGCAGGCACGCTGCTCATGCTGACCTGGGGCTACGTCGCCCTGGCCGCCGGGACCGCCTGCATCGTCCTGATGTACCTCGTGATCGACCCGAAGCTCCGCGCGATGTCCAAGGCCTTCGCCGAACGCCAGGATGAGTTCCTCAAGCACGTGGACAAAACCACCCGTTGGGAGCAATGACGATGACAATCGATCCGGAAACAAGCGGCAAAATCATCGGTATGCTCATGGCTTACTTTGCCAGCTTTCTCGGCCTGCTGTTGGCCTACTACAATTACAGGAAGCGAGGTCCTCACACGCGCGGGAAGCAACAGCAGACAAACGCGGGTAAAGGAGGTTGAACGATGCCGGCACAACAGGCAGGACAATTCAGTGTCTTCTGGAGCCTTCTGGTCCCGGCCCTCATGGCAGGCGGCTCAATCCTGATCACGTACCTGCTCTACAGGCACTTCGCAGCCAAAGTGGACGACCGACACGGAAAATGAAGGTAGTCTCCCGGCTTATCCGGCTTCATCATGCTATTGGTCCAAAGCGCAAAATCTCCGAGCACGCCCGCCTCGGGCGCGTCTGGATCGCTTCTACACGTGGCACAGAAGCCTGCCGAGGATCGCAGGACGCCAGGGCGATGACGAATCCGTTCGGCTTGGCGTGATCCCTCCTGCGCAGAGAGGCACGCAAAAACTGGATGGGCTCAGGGCAACCGCAAAGTCGCACAACGTGGCGGTTGGCATCGTCAAGCACAGCTTGGCGATGGCGATTTTCCCGTGCGCAGGACCATCGCCAAGGCCTTCGGCCTTGACGATGCCACCCGGATAGCGCTTTCAATACGTCTCCTCTCGGGACTTTGCGATTGCCCTGATGAACTGGTTCTCTCGGGTAGCCAAGTCGCATCGCTCTGGTATAATGGCGCGAAAATGACAGGCCCTTGAATGCAAAGGTAGGAGAAATGAATAAACAAGAGAAAACTGAAGTCGAATCGTTTGAGACGGTCGAGCCGATCGGCAAGCGCGTTCTGATCCGCAAGGACGAGGACAAGAAAGAGACCAAAGGCGGCATCAAGCTGCCTGACAACATCGAAATCCCCACGATTACCGGGCGGGTGGTCGCCGTCTCCGCCGAAGTGGAGACGATGTCCGAGATCCCGCTGCGAAAGTACGACAAGGTCCTTTTCAATCCCAAGGGCGCCATTCCGGTGGATTTCGAAGGCGACAACCGCCTGTTCGTCGTCGAAGTCGAGAACATCGTCGCCGTCTTCCGAAAGGCCTGACCGGATGATTCGTGAATTCCTGCTTGGCGCGGCAGGTCCGGTCCGGTACTTTGTGCGTAAGTGCGGCGAGTGCCGGGCCGCCACGGTGAAGGCTGCCGCGGCGAGCACACGTGCATCGGCACGACGGCTGCAACGTGAAGCTTCTTACATACGAGGGAACACACTATGACAACTGGCGGTCAACCTCCTATCCAGCAAGTGGAGGCATATCCTGCCGGGCAGCCGATGCGGCCGCATCGCGGCACGCTCATCCTTGTCCTTGGCATCCTCGGCCTGGTCTGCTGCTTCATCCTGGGCATCATCGCGTGGATCATGGGCAACACGGATCTTCGCGAGATGGACGCCGGGCGAATGGATCCTTCCGGCCGCGGCCTGACACAGGCGGGCAAAATCTGCGGCATCATCAGTGTGGTGCTCGGGATCATCGGACTCGCCATAGGCATGCTGTCATTCGTCGCCGGAATCTTCACCACGGCGGCCGGGTACAGACCGGTGTAGCATTCCGGCGCAGTATGAAGATCGAGTGGGTTCGTGTCGCGCGGCGGCCGGATTGGCCGTGGTGGTTGATGCTCCTGTTGACGCTCTGGTTTGCGCTCGGGGCCGCCAATGTGTTCCTCGCCGCCGCTGTCGGCCGGCCGGTGCAGTTATGCCTGTTCAAGCGCATCACCGGCTATCCTTGCCCAACGTGCGGCTTCACGCGCGGGCTCTTGGCGTTCCTGCACGGCCATCCCATCCAGGCCTGGCTGTACAATCCCCTGCTCTTCTCGTTCCTCGCCGCACTCGTCGCCATCGTCTCCATCCGCATCCTGAGCGGCAGAAACCCGCGCCTGCGCCTGACGCAACCGGAGCGGATCGCCGCCTGGATCATGTTATCTCTGATGTTCGTCGCCAACTGGCTCTACGTCATCCGGTATGTCGGCTGATCGCCCAGGAGTCACTTGGCGCAAGCGAGATAATTGGGCAGGTTGAGTCACATATGCCTTGGGCTACTTGCCGAGGGCGTCTTTGAGCAGATTGACCGAAAGCGATTTCGGTAGCTCTTTGCGGGCGGCCTCAATGGCTGTCTTCGCGGCGTCCGGACGATCCATCTGATAATAGATGTAGGCCAGCAGGAATTGCAGTTGCGGGGCCTCGCCGGACTTGCCGCACTGCTCCAGGTCGGTGATCCGGCGGAGGAACAGGTCCGGGCCGCCAACGGTGTTGACCAGGTCCAACCGGATGAGCGTCTGATGGGGGTCCATCTCCATGGCTTGTGCCAGAATCAGGGCGCTGCTGAGATATTCGCCGGCGGCGAAGAGGGCGTGACTTTTGCCGACGAAGGCGCGCGAGTCGCCCGGCTTGTACATGGAGGCCAGGGTGAACGAGTCCGCCGCCCGGTAGTACCGGCCCTGCTGCAAGTATGTCTCGGCTGCCGCGATGCAGCGGTCGAATTTCTGCTGGGAGGACGCGTCGAGGTCTGTATATTTCTGCCGAACTCGGTCGCCAATAAGCTGGCCGGAGGGATTGGCCGCAGTCGTGCTGTCCCGTCTGCCGATGCCTGCCGGACGCGTGTCCTTGCCTGGTGTCGGGAGGCGGTCCGACAGTGGGGAGAAAAGCGGTGACGTCGACGCTTCACCGCCTGTCAGGTCCTTGGGCAGATTCGTTGCGGATTCGGTCTGGCTGTCAAACGCGGCTGCGGTCTCTTCCACCCGGCGCACCGCTGGCAGCTCGTTGGGGTTTTCCGCCGGTGTCTGCCCGACGGCGCCCTGCGTCCGGGGCATGATCAACTCGGCGATTCGATTGGTCCTGGTTGCCGCATCGAAGGCAGGCGCTGCCGGGCTGGTCGCTTGACTGTAGAGGCGCAGACGGGAGTCCGCCGGCGCTGGGCCGGCGCCTGCGCTGAGTCCCGGATCCTCAGGGGCTGATGCACCGATCTCCGGGGCCGTCGCGATATCCTGCTCCTGCGCCGGCGTCGCAATCGCGGGGCTGTTGGGCAGCGGCGGCAAAGCTCGCTGCAATGGCTGACTGCCCATGCGTATCAAGGCCGGCAGCGGCTGCGGTGGTTTTGCCGGCAGCAACAGCCGGTCAACGTCCAGGCGGCCGCCGGCGGTTTGCGCCGCTGCAGGCGGGAGCTGAGCCGACGTGTCCTGCGGCGTGCTCTTATTGGCCTTCAGCGACTGTTCCAGATCGGAGGCGTCGGCCCTGATCTTCTCCAGCTTGTCGCGGAACTCCTCCAGTTGGCGCTGATATTCCTCGGGAGTCATGGCCTCGCCAGGCTGCGGCAAGACCCGGCGGTCGGGATATTGCCGGCCAAGCTCACCCGAGATCGGCTGGTTCATCAGTTCCGGCGTACGGGGCAGTGACCAGTCTCCCGATCTTCGGCCGGTGTCCCAACTCGTGTCGACTGCCGAGCCCATCTGCGGCAATGGCGCCCGCGACGGCGAGATCGCGCTGTCGATGACATCGGCCGGCGCTTGCGGCTGCAGCGTGCCGATGCCGGCGGCTACTCTCGGGCTGGCGGGGGCAAAGACGCCGGCCTGTCCCGGCCGTATTTTGGCGACCGTTCCCGTCGGCGAATAGAACGTATCGTAGCCCGGCGTGTACCCGTCCAACCCCTCCGGTACAGCCGAATATCGCATGAAGGAATCAAGTTGCGTCGAGCCCAGAGGGGCATGCAGGCTCGTCGGCGACTGATACGGCACCGGGCCGCGGAACTGTTTGCCCCCGCGAACGTTGCCGGTGATGACCGAGTTGCCGTAGTTATCCATCGGATTGGCGGTGGCGGTCAACCCCGGCTCGTAGCTGCTGGGCGGCACGGTCGCCGAGGGGATCGTGTTCGTGACCGGCGGGCTGCTGTACGATGCCCGGACACCGCTTGGGACGGATGGAAAGAGTGACCACAAACCCGCGACGGCGAGTGCTACCCACAGTCCCGTACGCAGCCCTGGCATTAGAACATGCTTATACGAGCCCGAGTATGGCACGCGGATCGCGCGGGGTGTTCTGCCTCGTGTCCCCGACGGACTCTTATTGCTCGATCTTGCAGATCGTGAGCTACTCATAAATCACTCCCGTACTTCAGTACTTCCGAGAGCGCATCCTGCAGCATCTCCTGAAGGTTGTACCCGGCCTGCGGCACGCGGGTTCGCAATCCTTCTCCCGCGCCGGCTCGCGGCGATTCACTCGCCGCCGTACCTGGGCCGCTCGGCCCAGCCGAGTTTTGACGCCAGCGTGTCCCAGCGGGTGCGGACCGGATTCTCCACGACCAGGAAACTGCTTTGGTCGCGCACCACGTTGACGACGTTGTGCAAGGACAGCGAGGTGAAGACCTGGCCGTCCACGGAGACGGCGCTGCCGTCGTTGGCCCGGGTCGCATGGATCTGCACGACGCTGGCGGCGTCGATCACCGTCGGCCGGAAACTCAGCGAGTGCGGGCAAATCGGCGTAATCACCATTGCCTGCATCGAACCAGCCAGAATCGGCCCGCCGGCCGACAGGTTGTAGGCGGTCGAGCCGGTCGGCGTCGAAATGATCAGCCCGTCGCCGACGCAACTGGCCACTTTTTCACCATCCACCGCGATATTCAGCTCGACCAGGTGAAAAGGCGGCCCGGCCACGATAAACACGTCGTTGACCGCCTTCGAGTAGAACCGCTCGCGGCCGCCGCTCTTGTCGAAGACCCGGCAGCCGAGCATCATTCGCTTTTCCACCGGGGCCTTGCCCGAAACGATGTCGTCGAACTGTTCCTTGAACTCGCTGACGCTGAATTCGGCCAGGAACCCCAGTTTGCCCATGTTGACACCGATGACCGGGACTTTCGCCCGGCTCAGGTGCCTTGCCGCCGAGATAATGCTGCCATCGCCACCGAGAACGACGGCGAAATCGGTTTCGCGAAGGACTTCCAGGGTACATTCGGCGATATGGCACGTGGCCATAATGCGCGCCCTGCGCTTGAAGAATTTCACGAAATCCTTCATCGTCTCGGCGATCGGCCCTTTTCCCGGGTCGCCAAAGATCACCAGTCGGGGTAGAGACTTGCCCTGTCTCATGTCTTCTCAGCTTAATCGCCTGGATTTGCCAACATGTCCTTCACTGCTTTGACTATTTCATCGGCATTTACACCAGCTTGCATAAGCTGGGCGGTCCGGGAATCGTGTCCGATATGGCAGCACGGTGCGCCGAGCACGCGGATGTGTCCGGCGTCATGCCCTTTGATCGCGGCCAGCTCGAGCAACGCCGAGCCGAAACCGCACGAGAGATAATGGTCCTCGACCGTCACTATGCTCTTGCCGATCGACAACAGGTCCAGCAGTTTCTCATCGAGCGGCACGGCGAAGCGGGCATTAACCACGTCAACCGCGATTTTCTCGGAACTCAGCATCTCGGCGGCTTTCAGCGCCTCGGCAAGGACGCTGCCGTAGGAGACGATTGTCAGAGCGGACTTGCGTCCGCGCCGGACCATGATGCTCTTGCCCAGCTCAAAGGGTTTTTCGGACGCTGTGCGGATGAACTCATCGGGTGGAATCTGGTCTTTCGGATAGCGGATGACGACAGGCTGATTCTGGCCGAGGGCGAACTGCACGGCCTGCTTCATTTCGATGCCATCGGCCGGAGCTGTCAGGATCATGTGAGGCAGCATCCGCAGGTAGCCGATGTCCATCAGGCCGTGGTGCGTCGCCCCGTCACAGCCCACCACCCCGGCCCGGTCCACACAGAACACCACCGGCAGATTCTGCAGTGACACCTCCTGGGAGATCTGGTCGAAGCTGCGCTGCAGGAAAGTCGAGTAGATGCAGACGACCGGCCGCATGCCGCTCCTGGCCAGGCCCGCCGCGATGTCCACCGCCGCGCTTTCGGCGATCCCCACGTCATAGAACCGCTCGGGGAATCGCTTGCGGAATTCGACGAGGCCGGTCCCGTCGCACATGGCCGAGGTGATCGCGACAATCCGATCATCCTGCTCGGCCAGGGCCGTCAGCGATTCGCCGAACGCCTCCGTGAAACTCTGCCGGTGCTCCCCGACGGTCGATTCGACCGTCTCGCCATTGATCTTGAATGGGCCGGTCGAATGGAATTTCGCGGGACCTTTGTCAGCCGGATTGAAGCCTTTGCCCTTCTTCGTGTAGACGTGCAGCAGCACCGGGTGATCCACCTGGCTCAGGGCCGTGAACAGCCGCACGAGCGACCCGATGTCGTGACCATCCACCGGGCCGAAATACGGGATGTTGAGACTCTCAAAGAGCTGGCTCGGCGGCAGCACCATACGGATGCTCTTTTTGATCTTTTCGAGGGCCTCCTCGACGCTGCGGCCGATGCCGGGCAGATGTTCGAGGATCGTCCGCGTCGTCGAGCGCAGGTCCTCATACGTGTGGCTGAGCCGGACTTTGGAGAAGTACTTGGCCACCGCCCCCACCGTCGCGTCAATCGCCATGCTGTTATCGTTCAGCACGATGAGCATCTGTCGTTTGATCAGCCCGAGGTTGTTGAGGCCCTCGAAGGAGGCGCCATTGACGATGCTCGCATCGCCGACGACGGCGACAATCCTGGGAGCGTCCTTCTTCGCCTGCTCCTGACTGCGTCGCGCCGCCCGGACCGCAGTCTCGGGCGAAGCCTGGGGACTCGCTGTCGGCTGCGCGGCGATCGCGCCGGGGGTTTGGGCGCTGTCCGCCGGACCCGCTCCCGGCTTGGCCGTGCCGGCCGCCGCCTTCTCCGCGTTGCTTGCCTTGATCTGCTCGCCGAGGGCCAATCCGACCGCCGTAGTGATCGAGGTGCCGGCGTGGCCGACGGTGAACTGGTCGTACTCGCTCTCGGCCGGGTTGGGAAATCCGCTGATGCCGCCCGCGTGCCGCAGTTGCTCGAATCCGGCCTTGCGACCGGTGACGATTTTATGGGTGTAACACTGGTGGCCGACGTCCCACAGGAGCTTGTCCTGCTTGAAATCGAAGACGTAGTGCAGGGCCAGCGTCAGCTCCACCGCGCCGAGATTGCTGGCCAGATGCCCCCCGCTCCGGCTGACCGAATCGAGAATGAACTGCCGAATCTCGGTCGCCAGCTCGGACAGCTCGGCCACCTGCAACTTCTTCAGGTCCGCCGGGCTGTTCACCTTCTCCAGATACTTGCTCATAACTGAATTTCTGCAAAATGGCGATCAGGCGTACACGGCCCCCCACCTCGCAGAACTCCTATCGTAACCAAGGCATTCCGCAACAACGAAAAACCACGGTATTGTAATCGAAACCAGAAACCCGTGCAGAGAAATCCCACCCCGGCAGAAAATTTCGAGCCCGCAATCCCCCATGGAATGCGCCGTTTTCCACCGGCGCTGCTGCAGAGGGAACTCCGATGCGTCCCGGCGCGGAGCGTCTATTCGAAATGGAAGCCGCAAGTGTCGGTGGTGATGTGCTCGGCCGCCGTGCGCGGGTACTTGCGGCAGTTCATCGGGCGAAACGCGTAGATCCCGCAATAGCCTTTGCCGTCGTCGTTGGTCTTGAGAAACGGACAGACGTTCGGCAGTTTGCAGCAGGCGCCGCAGTGGACGCACTGGCCTCGCCGGGCCGGCGAGACCGGCAGCAGGCAGGTCAGCGTCCTCCTGATCTTCGCACTCCACGTATTCGTTCGCGCATCAGCCATGCAGCTTATCCTATTGCGGCTCCATTTCCGCTCGGCCGCCATCTTATACGCCCCCGGTGGCTCCAGGTCAATAGAAGACACCGCCCCGGCATCCTTGGGCAGGATGAAACGATCATGATGGCCATGACTTCGGGCGTGAATGGCCTGTTGCGCAGAGGCTACCTGAGCCGTCTTGCGGGAAATCTGCACAACTTCTCGGACGGGTCATGGCGATCCAACGGGCTTCATCGTGAATCAGCCCATCTCTGGGTGCAAGTAGGGTATATCAAATTCGCGTCAAGTCGTTACTGGAAATCGCCGATACCCGGATAATTCACGCCCATTGGAGCGGCGGATAACTGCATCTGTGCTACAGACATCAAAATGTGGAGTGGGGAAATGATGATAGCACACAAAGTACTGCACCCCACGAATTGAGAGAGGAGTGAGTGCCTTATGGGGAATCAGTTCATCCAATCCTGTGACACGGCCTCCACAAATCAGTCCTGTAATGTGGCCTCCACAAATCGGCGGTTCGCAAACTATATCATCGACGCACTATTCATCAGAATACTGGCATATCCGGTCTGGTTTCTGATCGGGTTCGTCACCGGGGCGCTGGGCATAACTGATGCTGCGTTCTGGGAGTCTGTTAGCAACCCGGTAGGAGAACTCGTCATAGGCTGTGTCACCGTCTTTGTCTACTACTTCTTGTGTGAAGCCCTCTGGCAGAGAACCTTTGGGAAACTCATAACAGGGACAAGAGTCGTCACACCGAATGGCGCAAAGCCCACATTCGGTGCGATCGGCGTGAGAACCCTCTTCCGCTTTGTCCCATTCGAGCCATTCTCATTCTTCACAAAGAATCCGGGTGGATGGCACGACAGGTGGTCCGGCACATTCGTTGTCCGAACGCAAGCCGCTCAGAGCCGCCAGCCCCAGCCTCTGAATTATCCTGGGGTCAATGTGGACGTTGGAGTCCGCAATATGGGCATTCCCTCCTGTGAACCCGTAGGTCAAAGGGCGAGCGCTCCCGAGCCAACATGTACGGCTGTTGCAGCGAGTACGACGTCCTGCGTCCAAGGTGGAGGGCGGGGCGGGAAAACGATGTGGCTTGCAGCCGGGGCCATAGCGATTGTCCTGGCAGTGTTCATGATGCGGTCCGCCAACAGGCCGGTGGAGCCGGCAAGTGCATCAGACACATTTGATCAGACAGAGCCGGCCTATGCCCCACCCGCTGCGCCTTCGCCCTATGTCCCGCCATCTGCGCGTTCGGTCTCTGTCCCACCACATGCACCCTCGGTCCCTGTCCCACCGCCTGCGCCCACACCTGCATCTCCCCCGGCGGGACCTGCTCCGACCTTTCAGGTCCAAGCCGTCCTAGGCGTCAATGGGAAGACCGTGGTATACAGTGACATAGGAGAATTGGCAGAGGGCCGGACCGTCTCTGGCTGGAAAATAGTACGAGTCACAGAGCAAGAGATCGTTTTCAAGAAGGGTGATGCAGTGCACACGTATCCATTGTCCGGGCCAGAGGCGGGACCAAACTAAGGGCAGAAGCGGGCATGAAGTATGAAGAGGCGCAATTCGCCGAAGCACGGAATGAGGTTGTATCGCTGGCAAGCGACGTGGTGGTGGATTGCCCCCGCGTTGATTGGCACGATAGCGGTCTGGTCGGTGCTGCCTGTGGTCGCCCGAGGCCTGCCGCCGGAAGTGCTCCTGGCGGGAATCGCTCTCATCCTTGGGGTGGCATACTTCTTTCAGCAGCAGCGCTCCCGGCGCAGGAACGAACGTCGCCCGAAGATAGGAGGTAGTGTTTCCCCAATCTCCCTCGGATGCGACGGCCGAGAGGTACAACTCATACTCATGGCCCGCCTCCACAGCGACACGGCAGGTTTCGTTCACCATTATGTCATAATCAATGCCAAGGGGCGTGCATCGGGAAGAGGCACACGACGCCGTTGTGCTTGCCCGGATGGACTCACTTCGGCTCGACGGGTCCTTGAGGCGTGGGCGTCTGATTGGGGTCGGCGGCCAGGACCTCGGCGGCGACACGATAGGCCCTGGAGTCTTTCTCCGCCAGGCGGCAGACTTCTGCGGCATACTTCCGCGCCTCGGCCATGTTCGCTTCGTCCCGGCTGAGCAGCATCTTGACGACCAGCGACGGCACATGCTCCGGGGCTCTCTGCAGGACCTCGTCGGCCATTTTCCGGGCCTTTTGCGGCTGGTCGCAGTTGAGGGCATAGAAGACGAATGCCTCCGCCGCCGCGTGCCGGCCGTTCACGACGGAGTCTTTGGAATACAGCTCGACCATATTTTGCATGACGGTGTCGCCCGCCTCGTCATGACCCATCTTGTGCAAGAGCAGTGCGGCGTTCAGAAAGTTCTTCAGGTTCTCAAACGACGGGCCGGGTTTTTGCAGTTCCATCGCCCGCAGCAGATTGACAAACATCTGCTCGGAGTTGTCCTGTGCGGATGCCGCCTTGAATGCTTCGCTGTACTTCTTCAGGCCCTGCTCCCGGGTCTCGAAGCTCTGGTATCGGGCCAGCCGCGGCTCCATGTCCTCGCCGGCGACATCCTTGACGACCTGGAGCAGATCGCTGCCGTCCCGTTTGTCTTTCGGGGCGATCCGGTCGAGGATCTCGCGGATGCAGCCGATGCCGTGCGCGTCGACCAGCCGCTTCGCCTCCACCGTCGCATACGCGTACCGGGCGTAATCGATCTGCGACTCGGCTTTCACGGGGGTGTCTGTCGTATAGACGCAGTAATTGGCGAGCATCCAATATCGCAGGTTCACCTGGTTGGCCAGGCCCTGCTTTTCGTTTGGATCGAACCCGTGGATGAACAGCTCGGCGGCCTCTTTGCCCGTGTACTTCTCGACCAGTTGGAAGGTAATCACGTTGGCGAATCCGTCGCTGAACCACCGCCAGTAGGGGTCCGTCGGCCGGGCACGCCTCAACAGCGTTATCTCCGTCACCTCGTGAATCGCGACGCCCATGATGCTGGGGCCCACGAACTCCTTGAGCATGTCGAACACGCCAGCAACGTATTGGCCGAACTCCTTGTCCGGCAGTATCGGTATGCAGAAGTCATACTTCTCCGGCGGCGCAGCGCCCTCGGGCACGTAGATGCGGGGATTATACAAGGCCGTGTCGCTGGCGCGATCGTAGCTGAAGTTCGGCAGTTGTCCGCCGGAGCGAAGGAAGTCCTTGATCGTGCCCGCCCTCGCCACGTAAAACGTCATCTTGACCTGAGAGAACATGGTGGCGAACCTCACGAGCATCTTGCCCTGCGCCTCAGCATTGGGGTCGGTCGCTCCGAGGATGCGATTGATATCCGCGACGATCTCCTGCCGTTTGGCGACGAACTCCGCGAGTTTGGCCCGCCCGGCGAGGAACTTCGTCAGCTCTCTCTCGAACGCAGGGAGGTTGGGCTCCAGGATCTTCTCGTAGTAGACCTTCGTGCCGGCGAGGGTCGTCTCGCTCAGGTTCAGCCGCTCCCAGCCCGCCTGCCCACCTGCGGTCGCCGGCGCCGCGACGTCGCCGGCAAACACAGCCGCAGCCGACCCAACGATGAAGCCTAACACCACGCCGATCCGCACAAGCCCAATACGCGACATGACCATGTGACGCTTCCGCCTTTTCAACAGATTCATCGCTTATCCAAAGCAATCACGTATTAGTCTATCCCGCGCAACCCCCCAGGTCAATTGTCAGGTGAAAGCACGCTCGTCCCGTTTCCCGCTGCTTGGCGCGCACTCAGATGTGCTGGGCCTTTGGGGTAGGTGTGCAGGAGAATCGACGCGACCGATACGACAGGAGCTGCCTACTGCGAGATGCTGTCTTCGAGTTGGGCGAGGATGGCGCGCGCCTTGGCGACTTTGTTGCCGTGGGGAGCCTCCCAGTTGATCTCCTCGTCGCACCGGAGCATCTCCTCGACCTTGTTGCAGGCGACGAGGACCGTGGCGTGATTCTTGTTGCCCATGTGGCGGCCGACCTCGGAGGAGGACATGTTCGTGTGCTTCCTCGTGAGGTACATGCTGAAATGCCGGGCCAGAGAGATGGTGTGGCCCTTCTTGCTGGAGTGCAGTTGTGCGGGCGTCACGCCGAAGAAGGCCCCCACGGCGCTCTCGATATCACAGACGTGGACGATCGGGTCGCATCGCTCGATGTGCTCGGCCAGGACGGCCTGGGCGGTGGCCAGGGTGAGCTTCTCGTCCTGCAGCGCGGCGTAGGCGATCAACTTGACCAGCGCTCCTTCGAGCTCGCGAACGTTCGTCCGCACGCGCTCGGCTATGAATCGGATGACGTCTTCGGGCAATTGATCGGTGCCGCCGCGGCCCCGGCCGTCGGATGACGCGCCGCTGACTTTGCGCAGGTACCGGCGGCAGATCTCGCAGCGGGTCTCGAAATCCGGCGGCCGGATCTCGACCACCATCCCGGAGACGAAACGATTCACGAGCTTGTCCGACAACTGCCCGATCATCTTCGGATGGCAGTCGGAGACGAGAACCACCTGCTTGCCCGCCAGGTTGATCGTGTTGAACGTGTGCAGGAACTCCTCCTGGGTCGAGGGCTTGCTGGCCAGGAAGTGCACGTCGTCGATCGCCAGCAGGTCGGTCTGCCGCATCCGCTGGCGGAACACTTCGAGTTTCTTGGTCTTGAGGGCGAAGATGAACTGGTTGGCGAAGTCCTCGGCGGAGAGGTAGAGCCACTTGGCGCCGGGCCGGGCGCTGACCACGCCGCTGCAAACGCCTTGCAGCAGGTGGGTCTTGCCGACGCCGTAGCCGCCGTGGATGAACAGCGGATTGTAGGGGCTGTGCTCCTCGCGAATCACGGCCCGGGCCGCGTTGTACGCCAGCTCGTTCGACGGGCCCACGACAAAGGTGTCGAGCGTCAGCCGCAGGCCGGTGCCGGACGACTGGGCCCCCGCCGCGTTGCCGCGACCTGCCGCGGACGGCAACGGCGTCACCGGCCGGGCCGGCGACGGGGTCACGGATGCCCCAGGCCGGCGAGTGCCACCCAGGTCCGGGTCGATCGTGAATGAGATCTCCGGGACCAGTCCCAGCACGGATTGTGCGGCGGCCTGAATGTCCCTCAGGAAGTGACCTTCAAGCCAACTGGCGAGGAAGGGATTGGGCACGCCGATCCTGAGATGTCCCTCCGCCAGCGAAAAACGCGTGCAGTCCTGGAACCAGATCTTGTACTTCTGTGTGCCGATGCGCTCCGCAAGCGCGTCGGTAACGGTTGTTGCGCTGGACCCTGTGGTGCGGGTGCCATCCGTGACTGAACCCTGCATCAGTGTCTCCCCATCTATGTTACAGGTGGCTCTGCCACCGTTATTATTCCTGGTCAGAGAAGAGGATCCCGTCCTCTGACGAAAACTTGAAACTCCTGGTTGCTATTATTTTCCAAAGCCAGATCAAATCAACACCAATCTGGGGGATTTCTTTTCCACTTGGCAGAGGGACCGATGGGTACAGACTTTGCGCGCGAAAAAAAATTCTATTTCACAGGTTATGCACGGCCTAAGTTCGCGTATGTGGAAAACCTGTGCATAAAGGCGGTGCAATTTTCCCCAACAGAGCCCTGTTACCAGCACTGAAAATGTTGATGGCCGGTCAAGAGCCCCGTCTTGCCAGGTCTGCGCAAGGTCCCAGGGCGGTGAAGTTATCCACAATGCAGAATTGCCGCTCCGCCGCGTCTACCCGTGCCGCAAGCCGCACGTGACCCCCGTTTCACTCAGCACCGCGCTGAGCCGCGAATTGCCCCCGGGTGTGGGACTGGTCTTCGTGGGGAGGTGCCGCTCGTGGGGTCCTCACAAGAGCCTGCGCGAGGATTTGGATGCGTTTTTCGCTTTCGGGCTGCCAGCAGGATCACCAACATCTTCCAGCGGATCGACCCGCCGTCGCGGGTAGGTGGCATCGTGAAGCCGGCAGGGCTTGGCGGTGGTTTCTCTGTGGCGAGGGCATCTTGCCCTTGCACTTCGGTACCGAGGCACATCGCACCCTGACGACGCGAGGCCAAGATGGCCTCGCGACGCAAGGGCGAGACGCCCTCGCCACGAAGAAGCACCGTCTCCGGGTCACACCTGACGCTACCACCCGCGACTCCACGCTTGCTCTGCTGAAATCCTGTCGTGCCCCCGGCGGTCGCGGACGGGGCAAATTTGCTTGCCGGTGAGGCGGACGGCGGTTACCCTCATTGGCGCGGGACCGTGCGGCCGAAGAAACAAACGGCTCGGCAATGCCGGGCCAGGCAGTCGTTTCGGGGCCCCGGGCCACCGACTGCCGCAAGGGTCCCGGGTGGATAGGCAGATTGAGGAACGAAACGTTGCGAAAGGGAGACAAGACTTACCGTATGAAGAGAATAGCCATATTTCTGGTGCTGATCCTCGCGGGTGTTGCTCAGAGGGCCCCCTGCCAAGAGCCCGCCGACTTCCGCGAGATCATCACGCGGGCCAAATCGGAGGTGTTCCCGGCCCTGATCTTCGTCAAACCGATCGTGGAGGACTACGGCAGCGGCGAAAAAAAGCAGCAGGAAGTCTTCGGGTCGGGCGTCATCATCAGCCCGGACGGTTACGCGGTCACGAATTGGCACGTCGTCGATAAGGCCGTCACCATCAATTGCGTGCTCTACGACAAGCAGCAGGTCAGGGCCGAGTTCATCGGCTCGGACCGCGATACCGACCTGGCCCTGTTGAAGCTGCCCGAGCGCGAGGGCGGCTACGTATACCCGTGTGCCCATTGTGCCGAGGCCGCGGACGTGCGCGAGGGCGATTTCGTCATGGCGCTGGGCAGCCCCTTCGGGTTCCAGCGCTCGATCAGCCTCGGCATCGTCTCCAATGCCCAGCGGTACATCGGCTTCCAGACGGACTACAAGTACAACACGTGGATTCAGACCGACGCCGCGATCAATCCGGGCAACAGCGGCGGCCCCCTGATCGATACGAAGGGCCGGATCGTCGGCATCAACACCCTGGGCATCGAAGGCAGCGGCCTGGGCTTCAGCATCCCGGCGTCCATGGTGCAGGACACCGTGGCGCGGCTCAAGCGCGACGGCCGGGTCATCCGCGCCTACACGGGATTGCTCTTGCAGGCCCTGAAGGACTTTCACAGCAATACCTTCGTAGACGGCGAGCACGGCGTGCTGATCGCCGGAGTCGAAGAAAACAGCCCGGCCGCCAAGGCGGGCATCCGGGCCGGCGACACCCTCCTGAGCATCGGCGGCCAGACCGTCGAGGGCATGTACGCGGAGATGCTGCCGGAGATCTGGCGGCGCCTGGCGGACCTGCCCGTCGGGACCGCCGTGCCGATGGAGCTGCTGCGCGGCGGCCAGAACGTCCGCGTGGAAGTCACGCCCGAGCAGAAGGGAAAGCTCGAAGGCGAGGATTTCGACTGCCGCCGGTGGAACATGACCATCAAGGAGATCAACAAGTACCGGACGCCAAGACTCTACTATTTCAAGCAGGCGGGGATTTATATCCAGGGCGTGAAATACCCCGGCAACGCCGGCAACGCCGGACTGAGTGAGCAGGACATCATCCTGAGCATCGACAAGCAGGCCGTCGGGACCATCGAGGACGTCAAACGCATCTACGAAACCCTGCTCAAGGACGGGCAGCGGGAAAAGAAAGCGGTTTTCGAGATTCTCCGCAGCGGCCTGCGCAAGTGGATCGTGCTGGATTATCGTCGCGATTATGAAGAGGAATAAAGATGAAGCGAACCTTGAAATACCGGAAATCTGTTCTATTGGCGGCTCTCGTGCTGGCGGCGGGCGTCGCCGGGCGGGCGCTCGGCTCGGCCGAGCAGGATAAGGAAGTGCCGTGGGAGAAAGTTTATCAGCAGACCTCCCGCAGCTTCGTAATCGTCAGCTACCATCTGAAGAAGAGCGACCGCCCCGGCGCCGACGCCGGAGTCGGCTACGACCGCGAGTACGGCACGGTCCTCCAGCATATCCTCAACAAGAATACCATCGAGGTCGTCGGCGTCATCGTCGGCGACAAGGGCGAGGTGTTCACCTTCGATCGCGACCCGATCTACCCGGAGACAGTGGCGAAGATCACCGTCAAGGGTTTAGACGGGACCGTCGTGCCGGCGCGGGCCGACCGGATGCTGCTGAAAGCACCAGGCCAGATGCTTCGGATCGAGGGCGATCTGCCGGCCGGCTGGCGGGCGTTGCAGTTTGCCGAGATCAAGGACGTGACTCCCCAGACATCGCTGTACGTGGCCGCGATGAAGCCGGATAAGGAATACCATCTGTCCGTCCGGCCGTGCGAGTGCGGCGTCGGCTGGACCAGCGGCGCCTCGCCGAGCCGCTGCCTCTCCACTGCCGCCATCTACTGCGTCGGCGTGATCTGCAATGCCGATGGCGCACCCGTCGGGGTGACCTGCCGCGATCAGATCGATCTGGGTCCGGCCGGACCCGCCTGGCGGGGCAAGGACATCCTGGCGGATGCCGGACTGCCCGAAGAGCAGCGAAAACAGCTTGAGGAGAAGCTCAAGCAGGAATTCGCCCGCAACATTTACGAGGTGACGATCGTGCCGCGCCCGGAGCCGAAGGAAGAGGACGAGTACGACGTCGGCGGCCGGTATGCGTCGTTCGCCCGGCGATTTGGCGGCGGCAACGACGGCGGCAGCCGCGAAATCCTGATGTATGCCCTGGCGTTTGCCCCGGACAAGTTGCTGATCCCGACTGCCTTGCCGCAGGAGATGGTCGCCGGGATCGATACGATCTCCGTCAAGGTCGATGGCAACTCCGTGCCCGCCCGGTTCGGCGGCGTTCTCCAGCCGTGCGGCGCGACCGTGATCGAGCTGGCCGAGGGCAAGCTGCCGCGCGCCGTGACGATTCCCGCCGACGGCCGGCCGGTGCGGATCGAGCCGTTCTGGGCCGTCTTCGTCCGCGAGCTGGCCGGCATGGACGTGCAGGTCGAGCACAGCCGCTGGATCGACGAGGAGCAGGGCTATGCCGACCTCTGGTATCCGGTAATGGAGCGGCCGCTGCTGGCGGGCAGTTGGCTGCTGGACCGCAACGGGACCCTCGTCGGCTTTTTCGGCGACGCCCGGCACGAGCACGACCGCTTGCAGCGATACCTGCTGGGCAGGCAGAGCGAGCGGTATCCGTCCTACGCTGCGTTGTCGGCCCGGGTCCGCCGCAGTCTCGGGCCCGACTGGCGGTTCGCCTCCAGAACGGATACTCGCATCTTCGAAGCGGCAGAGCTCGCGAAAATCCTCGGCAATCTGCCCGAGAACTACGACCCGCACATCCGGCACCTGAGCAAGGAGGAGCAGAAACGCCGGGTCTGGCTGGGCGTGGAGTACACGATGCCGGACAAGGAGATGGTCAAGCAACTGGATTTGCGGCGGCCGACGGAGGATGGACGCATCGGCCTGGTGGTCAATCGCGTGTACGCCGGCTCGCCGGCCGCGAAACTCGGCCTCGCCGAAGGCGACGTGCTGCTGAGCATCGCGGTGCCCGGCGCGCCGTGGCCGATTGAATTGTCGCCCGACGAGCGGGAGAGTTTCGACATGCCGGACTTCGAGGAAGGCGATGTCCCCGAGGAGTTCAAGGCGATGGGCCTGCAGATGCCCCGCCGGCGTCCGTGGCCGAGCCAGGACAACTACCTGACCCGCATGCTGGCCGACATCGGCGCCGGTACGACGGTCAAGCTCAAGTACATCCACGATGGGCAGGCGCAGGAGCAGGAGTTCACCATCGAGCAGGCTCCTCGCGACATGCTCAGCGCCGCTAAGTACAAAAACGAGAAGCTGGGCCTGACGGTCAAGGAACTGACGTATGAGGTACGTGCGGCGCTGCGGCTGAAAGAGGACGATGCGGCGGTCGTCATCACCCAGGTCGAGCAGGGCACGCCCGCCGCGCTGGCCCGCATCAATACATACGAGCTGATCCGGGCGGTGGACGGCGAGTCGGTCGGCAGCGTCGAGGCCTTCGAGAAGCTGATCACCGCCGCACAGCAGGACAAGAAAGAGTCGGTCCGGCTCACCGTCGAGTGGATGGGCAAGACCCGCCTGGCCGACCTGAAATTCGAAGCCGCCGCCCCCGGCGGGCTGCTCAAGTCCACCCTCCGTGGCCGGGAGTGAACCAGTGTTAGTCGGCGTCATGAAAGTTCAGATGTACATGCAGGGGATCGCGTCGCTCAAGGACAAGCGTCATATTGTCAAAAGCGTGATCGGCCGGCTCCAGAGCCGGTTCAATGTCTCGGTGTCCGAGGTGGAGCATCAGGACAGCAAGACGCTCGCGGTCCTCGGGATCGCCGTCGTCTCGAACGACGCCGTCTTCATCGATCAGCAGCTTGACTCGATCCTCGCCTTCATGCGCAACGACGGCCGATTCTACCTCGGCCAAGTCGAACGCGAAGTCTTCTCGTGAGCCGGCGGTGACGACGTCAGAGACGAATATCGTTGATCGACTGGCGGACCCGGAGAGCCTTCGAGGCGGTGAAGGCATACATAGAGGCCAGCGAGAACGCCGACTCGAGGGTGCGTGCAGAGGCATTTCGGGCTATCGCCAAGATGCCCGGCTCGTTGACTCTCGACACCGGTCGCCGGTGGTTTCGGTGCAAACAGTGGTACTTGCACGTTCCTGGGGGCGAGATACTTGAGAATCATGCCACGCTTGAGGACATTCCCCTGTTGATTGAGGCCCTGCGCACGCCCGCGACGCTCCGCAATGAAGATTTCCGGTTGTCCTCGGCACTGGACGCATTGGCGCGATTCAACGGGATCGGGCCGATCCCCAAGCTTGAGCAGATCTTCGATCAGGCTCCGGACTGCTTCGATAGGCATCGCGCCGCCAACGCAACGGCAGTCACGGCACCAGCGCAGTTTCGAGATCAATACGCCTTCGAGTGCCTGTGGGATTGCCACTGGAACACCCGCAAGCTCGGCTGTGAGACGGTGAGCCTGTCGGTGCCCGGTGCCTTGGACCGGCTTCGGGAAATCGAGGCTGACGAGTGCGAGTTCAACGAGGTGCGAGAGGCGGCACAGGAGAGATTGGCGGGACTCTGAGAGTGCATGACTGTTCTCGCATGGCCTCTGCTGCGAGTATCACTCCCGGCGTGCGTTTATCGCTTTACGGGTACCGGCGGGGAGATAGTACTGCGGCTACCCTGATGTGGTGGATGGAATTGGCGGACGCGTGGATCGGTTGCGCCGGCGCAGTCTGGAGTTCCGCCTTCATGCGGCCCGCGACCGCGTAAACGCGGAATTCCAAACAGACGAAACGGGCCACGCGACCCGCAAGATGGGCAGGCTAAACGCATACTCCGCGACGGCTGGGAGCAATACTGGCGAGCGATCCGAGCGCCGAAGCCGGTGGTATAGTGCGGGGAGGGCCGGCACATGGCGGGCCTGCCGTGCTCCCCGCCGGCACCCACAAAGCGATAAACGCAGCATTGTCGAATCAGGCGTAGAGACGCAAGATTTTGCGTCTCTGCCGAGCCGCCCTTGCACCGGCGGGACCGCAAGAACGGTCATGCATCCAAGCTCTGATCGCGGGTGTGCGATTGGGAAGGCTCGCGAAATGCTCTCGCAGGTGGAGCACCCCCTCCCGCTCCACCTGCGATCAATGCATCGTGAACTCTCTGCCGAATGGATCATTGGCAGGACGGGCTCGAAGACCTGCTCTCAGGCCCCGAGCCCGTCCATTGGCAGGAGCTTAGGCACTTTTGACTTCCACTTTCTTGCGTTTGGCCCTGGCCTGCTCGCTCTTGGGCAGCTTGATCGTCAGCACGCCCTTGCTGAACTCGGCCTCGGCCTTCTCTTCGTCCACCGCGGTCGGCAGATCGATCACTCGCTCGAAGGCCCCGTACGAAGTCTCCCGGTGATAGTATCCCTTCTCCTCTTTCTTCTCTTCCTGCTTCTTTTCGCCGGCGATTCGCACGGAGTCCTGGGTCACCTCGACGTCGATGTCTTCCTGGTCCATCCCAGGCAGCTCCGCCGAGACGACGACTTGGTCGTTCTCCTCCTTGACATCGACGCTGGGGATAAAGTTCTCGCTCCAGCGGCCGAAATCCGCAAACGGAGCCATCCAGAGATCTTCCATCATGCGTCTCATCTCATCGAAGGGGCGCATGAAGAAGCTCTCGGGCTCTCTGCGGCGAAGGGCTCTGCTCGGTCTGAAGATATCGGGTAATGCCATCGGTCACCCCCATTTCTGCTAGCTTGAATTCACGTGTATCCACTGTCGAAGGGCGGGTCTGGTACCTGCTTATCCAGTCTCGGCAGCCCCAGCCGTCGGCTGCGGCCGTGCATCGCCGCCATAGTCGCCCGAGTGCGGCAAAGCCGCCTTTGAAACCCACTGACGCCCATTCTCGCCCCGTCGGAGCTCAAAGCCTATCGGTTTTGCGCTCATTCCGACCACGCCATTTGCTTAGGCTTCTCGGCGGCGATGTCAAAATTGGCGGAGCGGACGCGCAATCTTTACTTTCAACTTCTCGCTCAAAACTCCCAAATTGCCCTTGACGAGGTGGTCCGGACCGGTTTAATTGGGCTGGTTGCGGGCCGCAATAGCGGCTCACCTGGTGGCCGAAGAAGCCCTGGATATTCCGCCCGTCTCTTTGGGGACGGTAGTTGATAGGATTCGACATTATTGGAAAGGATGGCCCATGCGGAGTGTGACGCTTTCGACGGTTCTAGTTGTGCTCATTGTATCCGGGGGACTGGCCCTCGTCGGCGGCTGCAACAGCGAGATGACGGACTTGCAGCGCCGCAACCAAGTGCAGCAGACGGAGATCTCGAAACTCCAGGGCGAGCTGCAGGCGACCCAGTTGAAGCTTGACCAATGCATGAGGGAGCTGGACGTCGCCATGAAGAGCGGAGGCGTCGAGGTCGATGCCCTTCGCCAGAAGATCGCCGCCCTGCAGGAGGACCTGACGAAGAAGGAGGCGTTGATCAAGTCGATGCAGGACCGGCTGATGGGCGTGACTCCGCTGCCGCCGGAGTTGAATATGGCCCTGGAGGACCTGGCCAAGCAGTACAGCGACATGATCGAGTACGATCCGAACCGCGGGCTGGTGAAATTCAAGAGCGACCTGCTGTTCGAGAAGGGCAGCGATGAGGTGAGTGCTCCGGCGTCCGAGGCAATCAAGACGCTGTGCACGATTCTCAATTCCGATCAGGCCAAGCAGTTCTACATCATCGTGGCCGGCCACACGGACGACATGGCGATCCGTCGGCAGCAGACGCTGGTAGCACACCCGACGAACCGGCACCTGTCGTCACATCGCGCGATCTCGGTCGTGGCCAAGCTCGAACAGTGCGGCATCACGCCCGAGCGGATGAGCACCCGTGGGTTCGGCGAGTACCGTCCCATCGCGCAGAACGCCCCGAACAAGGCTGGCAACCCGAAGAACCGCCGCGTCGAGATTTACGTCGTGCCGCCAGGCACGTAGTCCCACCCAAACACAAGCAATCTGCACGGGCCCCGGCGTCTTTCGGGGCCCGTGACGTTTCTACCCCCGCCGTGCACACCGGCCGACCCGCAGCGCGCCGCCGCCCCCTCCTCCAAATTTTTTCCGAGCGCGTGACCCCTTGATTTCTTCGCCGCTGCGTCTTATAATGTAAGGCTAAGTCGCTTTGGACCCGTTTTGCAGTTGAGTCTGCGCCCGGGCGGCGTCTCGCGAGCCGCCGAGGGAAGGAGGTATTACCGTGCGAATGCTTATGGCGGTTGTCCTCAGCATCGGCCTTGCCTCTGTTTCGGCGGGAGAGGTCTTCGTGCACGTTTTTCGCTGCGACGGCAAGACCCCCGTGCCGCTGGCCGATCCGAATGTCCCGAACGCTTTCAGCGACATCATGGTGGGCACCAGGCTCGTCCTGCTCGTCAGCTCCGATACGGGCGGCATCTGGTGGGGCGGCTTGCAACTCACGTGGGACAACTGGGAACGGGGCCAACTGACCGGCAGGGGGTCTGACTCGAATAGTCCTCCCTTCAATTGCGAGGACTCTGTGCTTCCGGCCGCCGGCTCGCAGGCGACCGCGAGTTTCATGGTACCGACCGACGGGGCCCTCTTCGATCTGTCCACGAACAGTGATGCCGTGTCCGGCGACTGGTTTGTTCTCGACTACCATGCGCTGAAGGTCGGGACCTGCAGCACAGGGCTGTTCGACTATAACATCGATTTCTTCACGCCGCAGAAGGTCCTCTCCTTCACCCACGTGCCCACGCGGGACTTCAAGAGCGATACCATAGTAAACTTCAAGGATTTTGCCTTGTTGGCCTCCCGGTGGCGTCAGGCGACCCTTCCTGAGCCGAATGCCGTGTCCCCGTTCGACCTCAATGCCGACCGTTTCATCGGCATCCGCGATATCGAGCGATTCAGCGACTACTGGCTCCAGCGCACCGACTGCAACGAGCCGCAGCCCCCCGCCCCCGGTTCGTAGGCCCGGTATTCGGGCATCCTCCACGACCCGGCTGCGGCCCTGAAAAAAAGCAAAGAATTTTTCAGAATTCCATCCACATTCGCGTTCCATCGTTCGCCTACATACTGGCGCGCCCCAAGGATGCTCACGCACAGGCGGATTCCTGGTCACGATGTCATATGTTCACCACTTAATCAAGGGGGTATATGATGAAAGCTCGAATTCTGCTGCTGACCGCTGTTCTGTCCCTGTTCCTGCCCGCGATGGCACTGGGACAGAGAACCCTTTCCTCCGATGAAATCTCGCTGATTTTTCAGCATTTGACGAGTCAGCCTCGCAAGACATGGATCCCGGCGGGCACCATCCAGGCCACGCATCACGAGTACGTGGCCGCGAAGGTGACCGACGCCGCAAAGGTCCGCGACGAGATCGACAAGCGAATCAAGGAGTACCAGAATACCCCGGACAAGCCGGAGCTGACCGAAGAATTGCAGAAAATGAAGCTCGACGCCATCCCCTTCAATGTCCGTTTCAAGCTGGCCAATGAGTACACGATGGACTCCCAGGTCACGGTGCGCTACGACGGCGAGAGGTTCTATTGGGCGATCGACGTGGATTCGCGTCAGGACTCCGTCACGCCCGATTCCGCGCTGGCGGGCAACGTCATGACCGAGCATTTTGACCTGAATTTCAACCGGGGGCGGGTCTTCGTCTGGGACGGGGACAAGTATGCCGTCTACACGGCCTCCGGCAAGTGCGCCACCGTGGACGCCGCCGGCCGCTTCCCGCATCCGGTCAATGGGCCGCTGACCGCGGGCCTGATCCCCTGGGGTCATGGCCGATTCAGCTACGTCAGTCTCAGCGCCGCCAATGTCTCCGCCACCGAGCTCAATCTCGGCGGAGCCACCCAGATTCAGATGTCCCTCACCTGGCGGGACGGCTGGTCGATGAGCGTGACCGTCGATCCCGCCCGCGACTACGCCGTGACCGCCTGCACGCTTCCGGGCGCCAACAATAGTCTCTGGTCCAATTCCTATGATGGGTATCGCCAGGTGGCCGGTGTCTGGGTCCCATCAGCGATCTCCCTTGAGCGACGTGACGCGCTGACCGACAGACTGCTGGCCTCCGACCTGTGGAACCTGACCAGTGTTGACAGCAAGGCGCCCACACCCGACAAATTCGCCATCGACTACGAGACAGACACGGTCGTCCAGTATGATTCGCCGGTCACCGATGAGCCGTCGATCTACCTGTACTCCAATTCCGCGGACACGGACCGGCTCCTGGCAGACCGGCTGGCCTATGCCTCAGGACAGGGGAAGAAGCGGCAGAACTGCGGCACAGCCGCCTTTAACCATGTCGTCTCACGGTTAGGCAAATCGATCTCGAGCAACACCCTGGAGTCGCTCGTAGGTTCGGACGGGCGAACGACCCTGCTGGCGATGAAGCAGCTTGCACTGAGCCTGGGCCTGCAATGCCGTGCCGTACAGACCGATCTGGCCGGCCTGCAGAGCCTGTCGGGGGCCAGGGCCATTCTGCACATCCCCGGAAAGAACCACTTCGTCGTCCTTGATTCCATCGACGACCGGTACGTTCGGATCATCGACCTGTCGGACTCCCGGTTCTATTATTCCGTGGCTGTGGATTTCTTCCCGATGGAGTGGTCGCAGGGCGTGGCCCTGCTGATCTCAACGGGGCCGATCGCCGGACAGTACAGTAATCTCGATGATACCGTTCTGGCTGCCATCACAGGCACTTCGGGCTATAGTTGCACCAAGCTGATCCAGGTGGGACATTACTACCTCTGCATAGCGGGCTGCCAGGGCTACTATACGGTCTACTGGGAACGCTACGGCTGCGGATACGCGGACAGCGGCACCTGTTACAACCAGCCACTGATCCGCTACCAGGAGTCTGCCTGCATTCCCGATTTCATCTATGACTGCACGGTCACCGGGGAATGGATCCTCCATTACATGTGGGCCTGCAAGTAGAGAAGGTGGCGCCTCGGGTACGGCCGGTTGACCCTGCGCCGGTGGAACCTATAATGAAGCTATGAGACCCACCGGCCTGACGCTGATAGAACTGCTCGTCGTCATCTCGATTGTTGCGCTGCTGGCGGCCCTGCTGTTCCCGGTCTTTCACAGCGTCCGCGAGCATGCGCGGACCACCGTCTGCGGCGCGAACGTTCAACACCTGCTGGTGAGCCTGAGCGCCTACGAGGCGACGAACGGCTCGCTTCCATTCGGCTTCGACGGCTCTCAGCGGACCCCTCCGCCGGGCGGCTATCCAGGCAACGCACTGATCGACCGCGTCGGATGGTGGTGGTTCAATTCGGCCGGCGTCATCGGCCACAAGTCACTGAGAGAGATGAAGATCCTGCAGTGCCCCTCGAAGCGGCTCGAAGACCCAAAGCTTGCGCGGGATGTTCTCTGTGGCAACTACGGTGTGAACCTCTCCCTGTGCAAAAGCTCCAGCGACATCATCGCCTCCGACGAGGAGTTTCGCGGCCTGCCCTTGTCCACCAGCGCGATCCGCCATCCGGGGTTGACCCTGGTGGTCGTGGACAGCGGGTACAGTCTGATCTGGTGGTGGCACGCGGCACGGGAGCCGCCTGTCAAGTTCGGCCCATCGATTCAGGATGCCGCCTACGTGCCCGGCCTGGAGATCAACGCACAGAAACTGCTATGGCAGGGCCAGAAGCGCGACGCGGACGGCGGCCGCCACCCCGGCAAGAGGGTCAACGTCGGGTTTGCCGACGGGCACGTCCGTCCGCTCAAGGCCGGCGAATTGCTCGTCGAGAAAACCGACGACGGGGACTGGGACCGCAAGCCGCTGTGGCACCCGGAGTAAGGCTACTGTCCGCTGAACATCCCTTTGATGGCGAGGTCCGCCGCCTGGCGGCTCGGGTAGTCGAACCGCATTGTCGTTTCCAGCCGCCACTGCGGATCATCGGGCGTCTGGCGCGACGTCTCCGTCTTCCGAGGCAGTCTTCTCACCGGATCGAGGAAGACTCTCAGTCGATAGCTCGCCCCTATCTCGACCCCGCCGAGGGATTTTCCCGGCCAGGTCAGCTCATACACCTCGCTGTCATCCTCTGCATTCGGAACGGCTTCGGGGGGCAGACGCTGGAGCTCCGTGTCCATGGGAATGCCGGTCATTGCGAATCCCAGGATGTTGTCCACCGACCGCAGAAGGCTGTCATACTCTTGCGGCTCCAGCGGGACATCTTTGACGATTCCCTCCTTGGTGTACTGCACCTCAGTGCGGCGTGTCTTGACGTTATACAGGGCCTGCTCAGCGGCAGTTTTCAATCCCACCCGCCCGGCGGCGCCTGCGATCAACAATTCGTATGCCGGCGGCTCGGTCGTGTCCCTGCCGTACTGTACGACGTGGAGGTTCTCGACCCCTTTGACGGCCTTCGAGATTCCCCGAACGCTTGTGGCCGACGCAGTCTGGCTGCTGATGATCAGGAAGGCGACCAGGGGGATTACGGCAGCGGCAGCCAGAGCGGCCTTGACAGCCGGACTGGCCGAACGCAGACTCAGCCGGCCGAATGTGGCCCGCAGACGGTCCACGGACAAGCGGTGCACCGGGGCCGGCGCCTGCGGCTGACGGGTCACCTCGACATCTACCGGATAGCCGGCATACATGCCACGGGGCCGCGCGACGGCTTTTTCCGTCTTGTCCCCGCAGGTATATACGGTCACTATTCCTGAGTCGGCCCGTTCCGCTACGCTGTAAATCGTGCGGTGCAGCGACTGCAACCTTTCCATGCACACGGGACAGGCCCCCACATGCGAGGCGATCTCCGGCTTCACTCCGCCCGCCAGACGGCCGTAGGGCGCCACAATCTCGAACAGGTCAGCCGTCGATATACCGCCGCACATGATGGATCGCGCATCGGCGTCCCCCTGCGGCCCTGTCACAATCCGCTCCCGGCACTGATAGATTCGTGTCCGGCATCGGGGGCAGACGCAGACGTGGTCCAGCACATCCACATCGACGTCGTCCAATAAAACACAGTTGCGGGCGCCGATTTGCGATTGGGTCCGTCGACACGTCTCGGGGCCTTCCTCGGGGCGCATGGCGTAGAGGCGGCTCAATCTGGCCAATTGCCCGGGCCCCAGTTGCAGCTCGCGAATCGTCTCCAAGTCCTCAGCACACGGCCGGCAATGGTCTAAGTGGACGGTAATCGGCGTGGGAATCTGAATCTCCAACGACGGGAGCAAGAGAGCGGGAAGAAACGACTTCATCTTCGCGCAAGTGACGCTCTCGCCGAGACTTGCGAAGTGGAGACTCAGTGTGTCGACCAAGCCCGCGTCCGTCCGGCGCCGAGGAGCCTGCTCCACGGCCTGGCCCCGCACAAGCAGCGCCTCCAGTTGGCCGATCCGCTCCTTGCAGTGCGTGCACCGGCGGATATGATCGATGATAGGCTGCGGGATCGTCGAATCGTGCGGATTGCAGAGGTAGTCATAGTAGTGCAGCTCGGCATCCTTGCACAATGCACCCCGGCCAAAGGTAACCATGCCAATCCCTCATTCAATCGCCACTGCGACCCTGAGCTTCCTCAGTCCCGATGTCAGGTACCGACTCACCGTGCGCCTGTGGACACCCATTTGGTCCGCAATTTCCGCGATACTGTAGTTGTCCCGGTACCGCAGGGTCACCACTTGCGCTTCCCTGTGCTGCAACTGCTTTATCAGGTGTACAAACACAGAGTCTTTCTCCTCGATTTCCTCCTCTATGGCGTTTGTCGATGGCCGATTGTGGATTGAAATCCGGATTTTTTCCGCATATTTTTTGAGGTGCCGCCTGTGAATTTCCTGCCGCCGGGCCAGGTCCATGACGTCGCGGACGACCACTTGGTACAGGTAACTCCGCAAATTTCGCACATTTGGCGGTACAGGCCGCTCGACGAGCCTCAGAAAGAATTCCTGGAACAGGTCGTCTTCGCGGCACAGATCCTGGGCTTGGAACCGAATCACGGTGCGAAGGAAATCGCCGTGCTCCTCAAAGATTCTGGCGGCGGCCTGAATGGCCTCGTCGCGGCGATTATACTCTCCGGCTGGCTTGATCAACGATGAGGACTCCAGAGTGGTTTTTGTGCCGATATTCTCAATAAACCAGAAACGCAGATCAGGCAAGAGACCGACATATCTCCTTGCCACCTAATTCATTATAGCACATTCTGGGGCCCTGTCAAATCGATTCTTTCCCCTATGCACACCCCCTTGCTGTGCGACTACGCTCTGTGGCGGAACGGGGCTCATACACCCTGGGTCCGGGTGGCAGCGCCCCTCCTGAGCTTGTCCAAGGATTGCCGAGGGTTCGCGCATCCACCGTCGGCAAAGCCTTCGGCCCTGCCCGCCACGTGCTTCAATCGCCACGTGCTTGTCGGCGCCCCCCAGGATGATTCCTACCGTTCTTTTTCGCGTGCATTATTCCGGCGAGAGGGCACAATGACGTGCGAAAGACCAAAGATTGCGCTTAGATTTCCTTCGCTTGGCAGCGCCGATACTGCTTCGATGATGCACCTTTAGAAGCGGCGAGAAAGAAACTCTCGTGCTTTTTTGAGAATTCTATCCACATCAGACGCGCGCCAATCGCCTTTCGTATAGTGGAATGGAGCGCCGGAATATGCGCAGCGAAAAGCCAGGCACGGCACGCTCGCATCCACTCAGCCCCACCGGCTGACAAGGGGAGGAACCACGCCCACGCCGGCGCACGTAAGTCATTTATTAGCGGCCACTTATCAAAAATCAACGGAACGATATACTTTGCAAACCCAAGGGGGCGTGCCCATACCTTGTGACCATCGGGGGAATCGTCTACAATCACGGGCAGCGAATACAGATGAAGGCCGGAAGGCAGAAAGGCATGGATAGCGTATGAATGATACAACCGCGCGCGAAGAAGAGGATATGTGGCACTATGAACTCTCCGCAGACAAGATTGACAAGCTCGATCCTGAGAAGCTGAAGTTTGCTTTGGAGGAGAGCAGGGCCTATTTGGAGAACGTGTCAGAGAAAGCTAATCGCCTATCCAATAAGGGCTTCATACTCATGGCAATTGTCAGCGGCATCATGACGTTCGTGATGTCACGTAGCCTTGCTGTCCTTCTCGACCCTGCCAGCACGCTCACCTATGTGCTTCAACACTATTGGTCAGTGGCTATACTCGTGCTGTTCTGTCTGGCTTGCTGGCTCCATGTGTACTACACGCTCGCTGGCTCCGTCCTTCGTCCGATAGGTTATCGCCCCTTGGGAACATTCCCAAAGAACCTTCTACGCAAAGGGCTTTTCGAGATGGTGAGCACGAATAGGCTGATCGTGCGCCAGTTGGAGTGTTACCAAAAGGTAGCAGAGGACAACATAGAAGAGAACAGACGTATAGCGTCATGCGTTAGGAGGTGCCTATTGTGGGCTTTTGTTTACCCCCTTCTTGCTACGTTTGCTTGGGCCATTCCCAGTCTCATTATTGCCCTTCGTCCTGCCGCGGGTTAGGTTTAATGTCTCTGATATCTGGCTCTCCAGGACTCTGACTTGGCGTTTGCGGGATTCCGCTTGGCGGCTGATCCTGCTTGGGCGGCTGAGGTGCTGGTTCGCCTGATGGATTCTGGTTTAGCGAAACCGTACGTCGTAGATACTGAATTAGGTCTCCGATGGTCACTTGCTAGTCTCCTTATTTCTCCTGTCGCTATTCGAGTATCTTCGGTCCACCCCAGAGCGTGTATTTCGCCAGTACCTTGTCATTACGGCTGCTCAGAATATTAACGTAGGTCTCCTCCGAGGGGGGGTTATGCTTCTTAGCGAAGTATACCGAGAACCAGCGGATAGTGGTCTGCTTCTGTTCTAAGGTGGACAGCGCCCACTGCAACGGATCAATACGGACTTCGTGGCTATCTACATTGACGCCGTAGATGGCTCCGATAGAGATCATTTTGGCGAGAGTGGCATCCATCTGTGCGACCGCACTCGCATCGGACATACCAGGCGCAACATCCTTGTGCACCTCTTTGGCCTTCCGTTCTTCTTCCAGCTTTGCTAATTCCATCTTTAGTTTCGCGTTCTCGGCGCGTAGTTCCTCATTTGTCTTTGGCGTCACCGTGGTTGTCTCTTGCGGTTTCTGTCTGATTGGCGGCTGCACGACCTCCGGGTCGGACGCGCGGATACCGAGAAGCGCCGGATTGTCCTTCAGGACTTCTTCGACCATGATTGGCAGCATGAAGGTACAGATAGTAACGACAAGCAGAGGCACGCCCCCTTTGGAGCGATTCTGGCACAGCACTATAATTGCGGTAGAGTAGAGGACTGGGCGACCGTAGAGCCGCTCAGTCCCCCCTCGTCGAACCGGACAGGCGGATTTCCCGCATCCGGCTCTCACGGATCGTTCTTCGTTCGGCTGTCACGCCTTGACCGGCCG
>Ga0315277_10000568_pt1 | contig 58329 bp, 65 predicted proteins | sample YL17G05_15_MG_FD_203695 | JGI IMG/M metagenome (GOLD analysis project Ga0315277, IMG submission 203695) | Sediment microbial communities from Yellowstone Lake, YNP, Wyoming, USA - YL17G05_15 | ecosystem: Environmental > Aquatic > Freshwater > Lake > Sediment | place: USA: Wyoming | collected... | reverse complement strand
ATATACTACATTAATCCTCTGTCTTTTAATCTCTCCAAACTTTAAAAAGAAAATCCAGCCAGTAATAACCCCTAAAATTTCAGCGAATATTTGTTCCCAGTCTCTAAAGTGCTGATAGTACCCCCCCATATAATAAAAACTAAAAGCCAAATAATGGAAGTATACAAGAGCCCCATCTTCCTATACTCCACTCTCCTGTTTGGGACAAAAAATGAAGAAATTCCTAGATAAAGAATGTAACCCCATATAGGGATTAGAAAACCAGCAAAAAAATGGTCGGCTAAAATTCTCAAAGTGGTATTTGCAAAAATGGCAATTCTATATCTATTCAATAAAAGCAGAACCCCAATTATAGTAGCTATTAAAAAAAATATTCCCAAAAAAAACTCTCTTTTTCTAGTCATTTTTGTTGAGAATCCACGTTTTATGCAATTATATATCTTACGCATATATTGGGATAAACTCTATTTAGAAATAAATTTTCTTAACATTCATTAATTATCTTTTCCCAAACACTGCAATATTTTGTTTCTGCTCTCTGTTTTTCAACATCTTTGTATTTTGTTACTTCTCTTGTTTTTTCAACATTTTTTGTTTTTATTATATCCCTGCAAACACTTTTTGTAGGAGTTGTTTTAACATCATAAGAACAACCTACACTTTCCCCTGCATCAAAAGTATATTCCCAACTAGCCATGCCTGTTTTAGTTGGCTGAACTGGAACTTGAATATCTTTTATTAGATCTCCTCGTTGACGAGTATTATAAAAATACTCGTAGCCACTGATGACCCAAACTCCATAGTTATCATCAATATTTTGGACACTTACTTTGCACATTAATTTATACTTAGTGCAGGCTTTGTGAGTACATTGGTCTTGGTATTTAATACATCCCCCATACCAATTAGTATCAACACACACCTGCGTATTACTATCACAAATCTCATTAATGCAAACACTATCCGTATCATCTAGCTCAATAACCGATTTTAAGTCTGCCTCACTACAATCTTGGTCTGTATAAGGTTCGGTATCCAAATAAGTTTCAGTTTCAGTGTAAGGTTCTTTTTCAGTATAAACTGCATAACCAGTATAAGGAATTTGGACAAACGCCGAAACAAGATAGAGTACTGAGAGAACTAACAAAATACCTACAATGATTATTACAGCCCTTAACCCACCACTTTTCATATAGAATTAAAGAGTATAATGTATATAAATGTATCCAAACCTGTTCTTATTACTTTGTTTTGATGAAAATCAAAAACTATTCCCTACCAAGCCTATAAGATTTACTCAACAACCATAATACCACAAAAGATTAACAGCATTATAAGTTATAAATGTTAGAGGCTTTCTTTTGCTCTCTTTTCTTTCAGTTTCTTTCTCCCTTTCATTTGCCCTTCTATAATCAAAACAGCACCCCAAACAAAAATAACAAAAGCTATTCCAGAACGAACATTCTCAGTAAGGGTATTAAAATAAGGAAGTACCATAACCAAAAAGATTGCAAAAGCAATAAGGCAACCACCCCATATATAATTTGTTTTTTCTTCTTCCATTTTTATCTCAATTTTCTATAAAAATTATTTCCTTCCTTCTTATAAACAAAATGCTTTCCATTGACCTTATGTGAATGCCTTCTTTTCATTTTTTTGTAAACCCAATTAGGAACATATTTTATTCTTTCCCAATCATTCTGTTTGGAACGAGAACGATTCGGTAATCTTATTTTGCGATGTAGACCGTATCTAAAAATAAGAATTACCAAGAATAATAAAGCGAATCCAAAAAAGTAGAAACTTAGTTTTACAAGCCCTGCTTTGAAGAATAACAAGCCCAATATAGCACTTATAATAAATAAAAACCAAAAAACAGCATTTATATTCCTACTCCTATCCCTCTCATGTATTCTATCTAGGTCTCTGATATTTCCACCAGCAATAACTTGAACATGCTGTCTTCTTCTTTCTTCTGGAATATCTAACCAACCCATCTTAAGGAAAATTGAATTTAGGAGCTTTGAACTTTACAGGCTTGAAGCCAAAATTTGAACTTGAACTTGTTTTTCTTCTTTTCTTTTTATCTGCTTCCATTGCCTTTTCTAAAATATGTAAATCAGCATGACAAGAAGGGCATAGAGCAATTAAATTGTCTGTTGTAGATTTTCCGCCCTTGCTTACAAACCTCTTATGATGATAATGGATTGAAAGACCAAATAGTTTATGACATTTTGCACACTTATAATGTTGCCTAGCAAGAACTTTACTTTTTTGCGAAGATTTTACGGGTTCTCTTTCATTCTTCTTGCTTTGCTTTCCTATAAGACCTGCTTCAATGTTTCTACTTGTTCTTAGAAGTTGCTTTTCGTAGTCTTCCATTTTACACACTCTTTTTTATTATTATCAAAAGGCTTTTTATCTTTATAAATCTGTCTTTTTTATAAATTAAAACTTCTTGAAAGCATTACTTAGAGCATCCCCAACGCCACTTATGATATTACTAGCACTGTTAATAAAATTATTAACATCTTCCCAAAAGGGGTTACCTTCTTCTATATATTCTTCTTTTATTTCTTTTTCTAATTGGGTTTTATTTTTCCTTAAGAATTTGTCAATATATTCTGCAGTTTCTTCAATTGTATCTTCCTTAGTAAGAGAGTTTGGTATTCTTAATGTAACATAATCCTTATTCCAAGAATAAAATGTTCTTTTCAAATCTCTTAAAGCCTGTTCTTTGCTATGATGATGGCTTCCATCCACTTCAATATTAACTTTTAACTTAACAATCGCTATGTCTATGTGTTTGTAGCCATCATATTTCTCAAACTCGACTTTATAACCATACTTTTTTAATAATTCACCTAATCTTCTTGCTTCGGGAGTAGGTTCTGGTTTATTAGAATAAGATTTTTTTACCTGATTTGGTTGATGTTCCCTACATAATGCTATGGAATAATGGTCTATTGAAAATTTATATACTTCCTGAGAAATTGTCTTGTGACACTTATTACAAAAATATCCCATATCTTTTGTAATAAAACCACTTATTTAAATCTGTCTTTTGAAACACTTGCTATTTTTAGCCTGTTTCTACGCTTAATCTATTTAGATTATGAAACGTTTAGTATATGCCCATTTTCTAAACATTTTTAAGGATAAAGACTTAAAAGTAAGATGACGAATAAATGTCCCAAATGCAATATTAACTTAAACGAAGAAAGTTATAAGAACATTAAGATAAGAGACGGCAATATTTTAGGATTGAAAGCATTATTCGGATATGTTGAACTAAATGAGGATTACAGGACAAAAGGGTATTGTAATTTGTGTGGAGCTTCTCTAACAAAAATAATTACGAGTAATTTATGATTGTGTTATAAATTTCAATCTTCTTGCTATAGTCGCGGAATCTGTATATTTCTTATCTTATTCTAAAGCTTCCATAAACATCTCTTCAGGAATGGGGTCTAAACTTCCCTGAGCTAGAGAAACTAGGCCCATTCCAAAGACCTTTCTATGGGCCTCTAGAATTAATGATTCATCTATAGCTGCGCCTTCTCTCAAATCAAGTATTTGGCTAAATTTAAGGTTCCGCTGGCCAGGCAGAAGAAATTGTTGAGGATTTGCCGCCATTTGGATTCTTGAAGCATAAACAGAAAATTCATTCAATAAAAACGGCAATCCCTCTCTTTCTTGCACTAACTCTCTGACAACAGAATCTGAATCTGTGAGTTTAGTGGAAGTATGGTCTACTCTGAAAGTTCCATATCCATTCTTATATCTGCCTATGACCCAATTTTGTGGATAAAAAGAAGAGGATATTGGCAGCACGCCCAAAGCAGCAAAAATGCCTACGTTGACGCCTGCCCAATAAATAAATCTTCCAAACAATCTAGAGATATTTTTACTCTTAGCAGCTATTTCATCAGGAGAGCATGAATCCAGTCTTTCTGTTAAAAGAAACATAAATTCATGGGCCCTCACATCTGCTTCCAGGCTTGGTAATCTAAAAGCTGTCTGATAAGTGCTTCTTCCATTCTTCTGTATTCCAGTTTCTTTATAAAATAAAGGCTCGCATGGGTTTTCTATTCCTAACTGTTCATAAGCGGCTTTCAACCTTTCTAAGGCTCTTACCTCGCATTCTGCCTGTTCTAAGAAGAAAGTTCCAAAGGGTTTTTCTGAATTAAATCCAAGGTCCCTTCTTTCAACACCCCGAGCAAGTTGCTGCTTCATAATCCCATGAGCATCCCTGACATTTTCTATTCTATTTTGCCTGGAAAGAGCAACTCTCTCGGTAAGATAGCCAAAAGGGTCTACTCCTTTTACCCTATAGGTGTCCCCTCCCCTTTGAAATAAAACAGACCTCCCTCCTGAATTATAATAAGTTGTAGAATCTTCAGAATCAGATTCTCCGGTATACACAATAGGAAGAACATCTCTTAAAAGAACTTCCTTTCCTAAATCTATCTGTCCCTTTGTTCTAACTTCTTCAAATAATTTTCTTAACATCTTAATTTAATCAGAACTCTTTCTCCATTACAGGGAATAAATAAGTCATAATAACTCAATTTATAAGCCTTTTGTTCCTGATTGAAAGAATTATTTCTTAAACCATAGCTTACTTTTATGGTTTTTCAGCCAAAAGTTTATATTAACCACGTGCTCCAAGTTATCTTTTCTTGTAAATCAAGTCATGGTGATCAAAATCATCAAAGCTAATTGTATCTGTTGCTTTATCATACTGGAAAACAAGAACAAAATGCCCAATATGAACACTTTTAGAATCTTTCATGTTGTATTTTAGATTTTTGTAATGCTCAACATCATAGCAGTTTATAATCTCGTTAATTTTCTTAAGAAGCTGTTCATAGAGAGACTTATCTTTCTTGGATAGTTTTCGCATTACTTCTTGAAGATGTTCGCTTACCTTTAAATTATGCATCTTGCCTCTTTTAGCTTGTAGCTTTTCTCAAATCTTCAATAGAATCGAACTTAAAATACTTTCCTTTTCTTATTTTACGGAGTTTTTCCAAATATTCTGGCCTTAATTCAGGCTCAAGAAAACTCTCTTCGTAAGTTTGGGCTATAACCGCAACTGCTTCGCTCTTGTTCTTCAAGCCGAATTTAGCTTTGACAATATTTAAAACCCTATCTTCTCTCTCCCCTATCTCTATAATGTTTTGTACCATCTTAATTATATTTCGTTATTTTAAGTTATTATTTATAATAACTCATTATATTTAAACCTTTCGACTCATCACACAATAAGTAATAGTAAATCTCTAAAAACAGAACTCTTTTTACTTGTTAATCTTCACTTTCTTAACTTTAAAAAAAGAATTATTTCTTAAAAATAGTCTAAATCAAAACCTTTTTCTCTTTCTCTCTTGTCTAATTCATAATAGAGATTATCAAGACTCGCTCTTGTTAATATTCCCGAACCATCTTTTCCTCTAGAAAACTGCTCTATTGCGTTCTGGGCAATCATGAATAAAACCTGCCCCCTAATTATCCAATATTCCGGATTTGGGCTTTCTGGAGTTCCTGGAGAAAGCTCTTCCAGCTTGTCCAATTGCTCCCTGACTCTCTCTTTACTATGCCATCCTAAATCACTATAATAAGATTCTGGATTAAAGGCTTCAATTAAACTAGACATTAAAAAAGAATCACCAGTTAGTTTTTAAGTTTTTATGTATTTTAAGAATTATTACCTAATCTTCACTTTCTTAACCTTCTTTTTTATAATCGGTTTTTTCACTGGCTTTTCTTCCTTCTTTTCTTTCTTCACTTTTTCTTCGTCCTTTTCACTCTCTTCTTCACTTTCCTCTTCTTCATCCTCTTCAGGTTCTTCATCTTCCTCATCTTCCTCTTCTTCTCTCTTTACCCCTCTCTTTATTTTTTTAGGGATGTTCCTGAAAATGCTAACATATCCGGTTATAAGAACAACCAAGCATACAACTATAGCGATTACCATGAAGATTAAGTTAAAAGGGATAGGCAAGCTTATTGCTCCCAAAGTCATCAAAAGTTTAAATATATCCAAGATAAAGTAGATTATAAACACAGAGCCAGCTGCATTAAACAATGGGCCTGGAAGATTTAAAGGAAAATCTACCATCATGAAAATTTCCCCAAGAACCATTAACAAAAGTATAATGCCAAGAGTTAGAACACTATTGTTAAAGAATAGGACAATATCCCTTACTATAGGCATGCTTATATAAGTGATAAAGATATTCAACAATATCAAGACCAGCAGGAAAACAACAAATCCCGCTACCCTGTTTATTAACAATTTCAATATCCTATCTTCCATCTTTTTTTAAGTTACCTCTTCTTTTTAACCTTTTGCTTTTCAACTTTTATGCTAACTTCCTTTAACTGTTTTTCGTCTATCTCAGCAGGCGCGTCAAGCATGATGTCTTTTGCCTCTTTATTCTTAGGAAAAGCAATTACCTCTCTTATCGACTCTGTTTCTGTCAAAATCTGAATCAATCTGTCTAAGCCTATTGCAAATCCTCCGTGAGGAGGCGCCCCATATGACAACGCACTTAACAAAAATCCAAATTTTCTCTGGGCGTCTTTTTCTGAAATACCAAGCATCTTGAAAACCCTCATCTGGATTTCTGGATTATGTATTCTTATGCTGCCTGATAAAAGCTCTGTCCCATTTAAAACTAAATCATAAGTCTTTGCTCTTACTTTTAATGGCTCTTTCTCCATCATATCCAGATTAGTGGGCATACAGAACGGATGGTGAGCTGCATCATACTTTTTCTCTTCTTTATTATATTCGAACATTGGAAAATCAACAATCCAAGTAAACGCATATTTCTCTCCTGTTTCTTTTCTTAAATCAGGCTTATCTGAGCCATATTTTTTCATAGAGTCATCGTATTTTATTCTTCTGAAAGGTATTTTTAAATCAATGCCAAGAGAATCCTTAAAAGCGTGTTTTAAAGCATGCTCAACAACCGAATAAATATCCTCTTCCTCCACAAAACTCATCTCAACATCGATTTGAGTGAATTCTGGCTGCCTGTCTGCTCTTAAATCCTCATCTCTTAAACATTTTGCTATCTGAAAATATCTATCAAATCCAGAAACCATTAAAAGCTGCTTGTATAATTGAGGCGACTGTGGAAGTGCATAAAATTTTCCAGGATTTACTCGGGAAGGAACAATATAGTCTCTTGCTCCTTCAGGGGTCGATTTTCCCAAAAGAGGAGTCTCAACTTCAATAAAACCCTCTTTATCAAAATAATCTCTTATAGACTTGATGAACTTATGCCTGAACATTAAGCTTTTTTGCAATACCCCTCTTCTTAAATCCATGAATCTGTACTTAAGTCTTACATCCTCATTAACATCTTTCTCGTCTAATTCAAAAGGCAACCTAGGACAGCTGTTGAAGACTTCTATTTTATCTATGTTTAATTCCACATTTCCTGTTGAAATTTCCTTGTTTTCAGTTCCTTTTGGCCTTTTATTGATGCTTCCTTCAAGGGAAATGCAGGATTCCTTAGCTAAAGACTTAGCTTTTTCAAAATCCGGATTTTTAGCTGTAATTACGCACTGCAATTTTCCATATCTATCTCTTAAATCTATGAATAGAACTTTTCCGTGCTCCCTTGTAGTGTCAACCCATCCGCTAACTTTAACCTTCTTTCCTTCAATTTTTTCATTAATCTCCCCAATTTTATGAGTTCTTAACATGACAAGAAAAGAAAAAGAGAATTTATAAAGTTAAGCATCAGAAAATTGTTTTGCACAATTTTCTTGTGTTCAGAAATGCAAAAATCAAGAGCATTTCTGACATAAGCCTAGTCATACAATATATGGTGTATTTTTTTGATACGCTCTAGAGCCTCTTTTTTTATTGACTTTGCCTTATTTTTATCTTTAAAAACTTTCCTTATTAATTCTGCACTTTTCTCGCCCCCAAGAGCCTGTGGCAAAATAACATAATCTGCCCCTGCCTCATAGAGCTTCTCTGCCTCGCTAATCCTATCTGCACTTATAAAAATTATGGCTTCTTTATTTTTTTCCTTGACTTTCTTGATTAAGAGAAGATTATCGTTTAATCCGGGGATTGTGCTGATTATTATCTCTGCACTTTCCAAGTTGGCTTTTTCCAAAACTTCCCTGTTTGCAAAATCCCCGTATATGCAAGATATCTTTTTTTTCATCAATGCTTTAATAATCACAGGATTAAAGTCAACTACCAAAGTATTCTTTTTCATATCAGAAAATTCATCTAACAATAAAGACCCCATTCTATGGCATCCAAAAATAATAATTTTATTTTTTCTGCTTGGAATATACTCATAATCTTTTTTTCCTTCGGCTGCAATTCCAAATATATCCAAAATAGAGGAAAAGAGATTGAATAACTTGGAATCATATCTTACAATATAAGAAGTGAGAGACATCGAGATAATTGTCAAAAGAACAAGCATGCTAAATAGTTCATGAGTTATGCTTCCAGAAGATAATCCCTGCCCCAGGATTATCAAAGAAAATTCACTTGTCTGCGCTAGAGCTATCCCAGTCAAAAAAGAGACCCTCTTTTTATAGCCTGCAATTTTCATAGAAATCATTATTATAAGAGGCTTGAAGATAATGGTAAGAACAATCAGGACAAAGAAGAGATACAGAAGATTTTTTGGAAATAAAGTCAACTGCATGCCCAAAGCAACAAAAAAGATTATTGCAAAAAAGTCTCTTATAGACCCGACTCTTCCCTGAATCTCTACCTTAAATTTGGAATTCGAAAGGGCGAGCCCTGCAAAAAAAGCCCCAATGACCAAGGAAAGGCCTGAGAAATAAGAAAAGAGAGAGAACAAAAACAAGAAAGCAATGGGTATCAAAAGCATTAGTTCGTTAGATTTTGCAGCAACTTCAAAAACAAGGTTTGAAAGCTTTGCCAGTAAAAAAGCAATTATTATAAAAATTCCTATCTTAAATAAAGATATTAAAACAAAGTTATAAGAAAAACCCGTGTTATTCGAAAGGATAGTAAGAGCCAAGATAGCGGCAAGGTCCTGTATTAATAATACCCCTAAAATTATTCTGCCATGAAGAGTATTAATCTGCTGCTTATCAGACAATAACTTAACAACAATCATAGTGCTGCTAAAAGCTACAACCAACCCTATATAGACTGCTTCTACAGGTAAAAAACCCATTAGTAGAGCTATTAAAAAACCCAGGATAATAAGAGCAATTATCTGCACAATCCCCACAAAGCCAGCAATAGCTCCTGTCTCTTTAAGTTTCTTAAAATTTATCTCCAAACCTGCATAAAAAAGAAGAAACGCAACACCTATTTCTGAAAGAGAGAGTATTATATTTTTATCTTCTATCAATCCTAAGAATAAAGGCCCAAGAATTATTCCCGCGATTATGTAAGCAGGAATTAATGGCTGTCTTAAGAGCTTGATTAAAAAAGCCAGAATACCCGAAACTATCAGCATTACCCCTATCTCAAACAGTATCTTAAAATTCTCAGGAGCTCCTGATAAAAATGAGCTAAATACCTCTAACATTTTATCCTCTTTTTATCTTATCCTAAAGAAACTAAAGTTTTTAAATGTTAAGAAAAAAAATTTATTTGTACCAGCCAGCAGCTTTCTTTATCTGCTCTCTTTTTTCAGCGATTCTCTTTTCTATTTCACTTTTTTGTTCTTCTGCAACCTTTTCTATTCCGCTTATTTTTTTATTTGCTTCTGATCTTACATATTCCTGCATGTAATACTCTAAAGGTAGGTAATACCCAGCGCGATTCGGGATTTCTATAAAAATCATGCCTGGCGTTCTGGTTGCATATATTGCTGAATTATACACATTTACAATTGATTGCTTATCATTTAATTTTTTAATTTCTAAATGTCTGGGTATCACAAAAGGATAACAGAAAAAGACACCCGCAACAAACCCCGCTAAGTATGTTCCGATTTTATCAAAAAATGTATACTGGCTTTTTTTATTCTTTTCTTCTGCCTTATCTTCTAGTTTGTTTTCCATTTTCTTTTCTCCTTATATTTTGTATATGATTTTTTGATTATAATAAAATTAAAAAAATAAATTACCCTCTTACTGTTACATGGCGTTTATCTGACTCCATAGCTGCTATAACTTCAAGAATGCCTTTCTTTGCTAACTTAACAGCGCCTCTTTTTGTAACTGTTCTAACTGGCTCGCTTTCTGTTGGCTGTTTAATCACTTCATAATCTAAAAATCCAATCCTTTTCACAAATGTTGCTGCAACTCTGCCATAAGAACCTATTGTAGAATCCCCGCCAAAGACTAGAAAAGCGTGCACCATTCCTTCATCTGTTGGAGTCTTATAATCATCTTCTATAAGTTCAAAGTAATTGAAATCTTTTGCCCATTCTTTGTTGTAAGTTGCCATTTTATTTTTCCTCCTTACAGTTTTCATATTGTCTTGGGGATTCCACTCTTTCCTGTTCTTCTTGCACCCTTATTTCAGCATTTCTCTGCCTTATTTGATCTGAAACACTTCTTCTAAATAGTCTTCTTATCTCTATGTTATACATCGGGCATCTGGCCATAAGTGTTTGACTGAAAGTCAATGGCTTTTCATTTTTATCAACTCCTATTCCAATACAGTACTCCCCAGTAAGATAGCATACAAAACCATGTTCTATTTCTTTATGTCTTCCCATATAAGTACAAATTTCCATATTGCTTCTTGGTATCATTTTATTTTACTCCTTGTTTTGTTTATTTCGTGTTTATTTTATTTACTTGAAAGTAATAACACATACCTCCTTAAATATATTTATCCTACCAAATTGTAGGATATATAGAAAGATTTAAAAAATAAAGAAAGCATAAAATATCTATGGATACCTCGATTTTTGAAGAACTTGGCTTGACACATACAGAAATTAAAGTATATTTAACTCTTCTAGAGCTTGGTTCTAGTTCTGCAGGAAGCATTTTAGAGAAATCGGGGCTTCCTAACTCTACAATCCATAGAGATTTGAATTCCCTGATTAAAAAAGGCCTTATTAACTTTATTTTACAAGGAAAAAGAAAAATCTATCAGGCAACAAAACCTGAGCATTTTTTTGAATTCATAGATGATAAAAAAAGAAGATTTAGTGAAATACTTCCAGAATTAAAGGAGAAACAGAATCTCCCCAAAGAGCAGGAGACTGCTTCAGTCTATAAAGGACTTCGGGGAATTAAAGAAGTGTATAGTATAATGATAAATACAAAAGGAAAAGAGTATAATACTTTTGGGGGGGGGGATAATCTGTGCAGAAACAATGGGTTTAACCTGGTGGTACAATCTGCATAAAAGAAGAGTTGCAAACAAGCTTCCTTCAAGGCAGGTTTTCGATGAATCTGTAAAAGAAGCAGGGAAAGAAATAGAAAGAAATCCTTTGACAAAAATAAGGTACGTTGAAAAAGAATTTGCCCAGTTCCAGGAAACAGTAATTGTAGGCGATTATGTTGCAATAGCTGTTTTTACAAAAAATCCCTATGCATTCTTAATTAAAGACAAGGCAGTGGCAGATTCTTACAGAAAACACTTTGAACTTCTATGGAAAAACGCAAAAAAATAGCCAAACACATAAATTTTTAAACCTTATATTATTTACAATTTGCCGATAAAGGCATCTATAAGGAGGATAGTATGGATGAAGATAGAAGAGGCCCAAGAAGCTTTGGAGGCGGAAGAGGAGGCGGAAGAGGCGGAGGATTCAGACCTAGAAGAGACTTTGGCCCAAAAGAAATGCATAAAGCAACTTGTTCTGAATGTGGCAAAGAATGCGAAGTGCCATTCAAACCAGAAGAAGGAAGAGATGTTTTCTGCAAAGATTGCTTTAAGAAGAAAAAAGGATACTAAAACCTGTTCTTAAAGAAAAAAGTTAGTTTAGTTTTTAGTTTTATTTTTAATTTAATAATTTTTTATATAGATTAGTCAAATCAATTACTGATATGTTTCTTTATTAATTCCATTAACTCTTTTCCAGAAATCTTTCCCTTGTACTTTTCCATTAAAAGCCCCATATAAGCTCCTTCTCTCAAACCTGGCTTTTCCTTAATAAGTTTTATAATCTCTTCTTCTATTTCCTGGCTGTCTGCTGTTTCTTTTTTCATAGCCTCTCCAAGTTTCTTGCCATCTGCAACCTCTTTCATAATCCCCTTAACATCTTCTTCTTTAATCTTCCCCTCTCTTAATGCTTTTAATATATCTTCTAGCAAGTCAGTATTCAAAATTTTCTCAATTTCTTCAACAAGTTTGCCCTTATGCTTTGCAATCTCTTCTCTCCACAATATCAGCATTTTCACAACTAGATTAGGATTCCTTACTATTGCAGCGAGCTCCTTGAATTCCGAAAGCTTGTTTTTCTGCAAAATAAGCTTTATCATCTCCTGACTTACCCCTTCCCTCCTCAACTCTTCGGCTATATCACTTTTCATCTTAGGCAAACTTTTCTTTGCCTTGTCCATCATCTGTCTAGTTATATACAAAAGAGGAAGGTCTGTTTCAGGATACATTCTTGCGCTTCCAGGCAAAGGCCTCATGTATTTTGTAGTTGCATCTGGATTTGCTCCTCTAACTTCTGCAACCAACTCTTTTGGATTTTTCTCTTCCAACTCTTTCAACTGCCTCTCAGCCTCTTTCTCAACTACCTGTATAAAAATTTTTGGCTCTTGGAATCCTTTTATCTCAGCTCTAGGATGCCCTCTAACACTAACATTAATATCCTGTCTTATTGTTCCAATTCCTCTTTTTACTCTACAAGCTCTTAATATCTCTCCTATTTTCAAAGCAACTTCCTTGGCTTGCTCTGGGCTTTTTATGTCAGGAGCAGTCACAACCTCCACCAAAGGAATTCCTAATCTATCAAGCCTATAAACAACTTTATCTTTATCACAAATTTCTTGTTCGTCTGAAATTTGGGAGACAGGACTAAATTTTTGGCCTGTATCTTTTGAAACTTTTCTCGCAGCATCTTCTTCCAAATAAACATACCATATTCCAACTTTCCCCGAATCAGTTTCAACCCACCCGTCCCTTGCAATTAACACTGTTCTCTGGAATCCAGAAGTATTGCTTCCATCAATAACTGTTTTTCTCATTATCTGGCTTATAGGAACAATCTTGCAGTTCAAAAGCAGAGAAATCTGCAAAGCAATCTCAAGAGCATCCTTGTTGAGCAAATAAGGCGGCTGTTCATCTAATTCTACAAGGCAGGTTGTATTATCATATCCTTGGTAGACAAATTTTCTGTCAGAATAAGCCTCATGCTTGGCTGCAACATCAATCTCCCCTCCCTCTCCTGCAACAGCATGTAATTTTCTTTCTATTTCATAATCAGGCTCATCTTTTCTAAGCAAGCTCGGGCATCTACAGTAAAGCTTATGGCTGTCCAGCTGCTGATGAACTTCAATTCCTGCCTTTAGCCCAACTTTCCCATAATCCATAACCATGAAACTAAGAAAAAAAATAAGTTATTAAATGTTATTATCTTTTAGCATTTGGGCAAAGGTAGATAAATTGCATTAAGTTAAGTAAAAAATGGCAGAAATAAGAATCGCTGCTTACAAAGACAAAGAATTTGTGGAAAAACTTGACAGAGAAAACATGGAGTTACTTAGAGAGTCTTATGGAAAAGAATGCAAATACAAAAAATACCAGTTCTTTATTCCGATGTACGAATCCTTTATCCCTAAAAAATGTTTTATAATTGAGGATAAAGAGCAAATCGGCTTTGCCTATTTCAATAATCCTGGAAATAAGCTGGAAGTTTGGAGCTTTCAGATAAAAAAAGAATTTCAAAGAAAAGGTTTTGGCACGCAAATTATGAAGTATCTGATAGCCTATGCAAAACAAAAAAAATTGAAAAAAATATGCTTGGAGGCTTATTACAAGAATCAAAAAGCCATAAATTTTTATAAAAAAATAGGATTCAAGGAAGTCGGATCAAAAAGGCCAGACAAAATAGCTTTTGAGTATCTTCTTGTATAATTTTTCTAAGAAATTTTGCAAAAAAAATAATTGAACAACAAAAAATATATTATAATACAAAATATACTACATAAAATATATATTGTAGTATATAATAAAATGGCAAAAAAATTAAAAAAAGAGAGAGCCTGCAACAAGAGTTATTCGCTCATAATTGCAGGCTCTTTTTTACTTTATCTGATAAGAATTGTTCATCTCCTTACTCAGAGGCAATATACTCAAACCGCCTAACTACGAGCTCGTACTCGGTAAAGTCCTCAGGGAGGGTTTTCATGTACAACCAGAGATTGATTCTGGGTGTTTCATCACCCGGAGGCGGCACTTCTCCAGGATGATCAAAAGTGTACTCGGCAATTACGTCGTTTGGGTCCGGGGTATTTGGGTCAGTTCCTGCAACTGATTTGAACCTGATCTTACCTTGCTCCCAAGTAAATGAATGGACAGTCTGTCCAGGACGCGTGTAAAAACGGTACCTGTGCCCTTGTGACGAGTAAGGCTGTACAACATATTGTGCATCAGGAGCCAAGGGCCCTTCACCCCATGTGCCAAACTCACCACCATCTATCTCTCGATAGTTGAATTCAGGGTTATTGCTCCAGGTAAAAAGCCCTCCAACAACTACATTTTTAGGAGGATTATTTACGCTACTATCCAGATAGAGGCGATAGGTCCCATAGCCAAGCGACTTAGTCAAAATCACCTCGCCGCACTTCCATTCTCCTTGGTTCTTCGTAATCCTGAGATGCAGCCTTCCTTCTTCATCCACCCACACATTCTCGGGTGAATGAGAGAAGTAGTTATTGCCAGGACCCCACCGTCCTGACTTCACGATCCAATCGTAACCCGAGAATTGCAGGATCCTAGGACTTCGTTTCACAACTGCAGATGCGACAGCCCGCTCTAACAATTCCTGGGGAAGTTCTGCTTGTCCACTAAGAAGTGGAGGGTAATTATTCTCCAAATCCCAGGGTTTAGGCAGAACGAGAGCAATTATTGTAGTCGCGAATGCGTCACTCCCTCCTGTAGTGATGCTTGATTTCCAGCTCCGGTCAGTCTTGATCTCGGTCCACGGCTGACTCCAATAGGGCTTGGTCCACAGAGTTCCATGAACCTCGATGATAATATTGACAAAGAAATCGTTAGGTTCAAGCCCATAGACCATACCTTCAACATACCCATTACTGCTTCCCCAAGGGGCTACATCCGTGATGACAACACAGGGGTCAGTGGGCGCAGGCTCTACACCCAACTCCGCTGCTTGGCTTATTTGTGAACCGAATTCGTTCGTGACATTCACATTATAGAGTCCGGCTTCGCTGAGCTGGATGCCGCGCAAATCCAGGTACTGGAGCGTTTTTCCGGGAATTGGCTGACCATTGCGCCTCCATTGATAACTAAATGGAGGGGTTCCAAGCGCCTTGACAGTTAATTTTGCCGGACTGCCCTCAAACACTGATACATTCCCTGGTTGCTCAGTGATAAAAGGAGCTGTACCGCCGGGCTCTAACCTTACATCAGCAATCCATGCACTACCAGCCGAGCCGTACACAGAAGAGTTACGATGCTCCCAACCTAACCAGCATTCACCGCTTGAAAGATACACAGTCTTTTTCTGCCAGCTAGAAATTGTCGGATCACAGTACTCACGGCCATAGCTATATGATGAAACGCTCAGCGAATCATAAGGGCTCTCTGCCTGCATTCTCCAGGCAAAAGTCAGAGTCCCGGGCCCAGTAAGCGTAGTACTTAGAATTGAAGTACCCGAAGGTATTGGATTGCTCTCTGCAGCTGGACCATCTTGGTAAGTGATATCAGTCTGGCCGAACCAATTAGAATCCCCTCCTGTTTCCCAGACTAATTCAGGAGCATTGAGCGCTTCGCCCAACGAGGGTTGGCTCTGTGCAATTGTTGAGGGACCGAAAACAAAAACAAACGCCAAGAAAAACATTGCTTTTTCCATATGTCACTTCCTTCCTTAGAATAAAACGACTATTCTGGTTACAACTAAGAACACTTTTGTTCATATGACTAACTAAAAGCGTGAAGTCACTAGTTTCATGCCTTTAGAGGTTTTTCCGCATAGTTTTTGTCTAGAGAGTCAGAGTCTTCAAATCAAAGGACAAATGCAATGAGGTGTACCTGCGGATGTTTCTATAAGATTTATTAAATTGAGCATCATACAAATTCTAGGATTCTAATCTATTTAAGAATTATTCATATTAAAAATATATAACACTATGGGGGATATAGAAAATATGCGCCTAAAAGAGGTGCTAAAAATATATTATAATACAAAGGATATTTTACAAAATATATATTATAGTATACATAATTTGGCAAAAAAAAGGGCCGGCTGACCTTTTGGGAATCTAGTCAGCCGGTCTTTTCTAACGTAATCGGGAGTTATACTGAGCAGGGCACACTTACAGAGTTCGGCGCAGGCGAAGCCATCCTACGAGACCCATTCCAAGGCTCCCTAGGAGAAACGCGCCAGGGGCGGGGATGCAGCCGTTGTTCACATACGACTCGCTTCCTCCGCTGCAGTATCCCTGAACATGAACCCCCATCCTAAGAGCCCCTGAATCCAGGTTGCTGAGAACATTCGCGTAGACCTGCCCGGCCTGAAGCTGAAAGACTACGTCCAGCCACTCGCCTGGATTCACCCCATTGGGCTGAACAGGCGGGTCTGAATCCGCAGAGAAACCCTCAGTAACGTCAAATGGCGGGATTATGCTATTCCCACCAGGCAGGTCACCCGGAGTCGCGAGCTCCGAAAAAGAAACGCCAGAGCCGTTTATGATGTCGCTGATGCCAAGGAGCGCACCGTCATCAAAGTAGACATCGCAGATAGACGACGGCAGGGGCCCGGTGTTGAAGAATCGGAACTTGACTTTGCCTCCGCCGACGTCTATGACCTCGACGAAGAGTTGTGCTTCTCCTATCGCGGCGTCAACCGGGTTGTTGTTCGTGATGCACTCGAAGCTGTAGGTCGGACTCGCGAGTGCAGGGACTGTTAGTGACCCTACTACGAGGATCAACGGTAAAATCCATTTGCTGTTCATAGAACCTCCATTTTGTTCAAACATGCGCATGTTGTTCGACTCCCTTCGGAATCCTTTCGTTTTCATCACTCTCTTGCCAACTTTTCTTGCAGTTCACCTCCTTCCCCTCCTCCAATCAAAATCAATCGAAATCCAGATGCTAAACTTTAGCCAAACTTATTCAGGAACTCTTTCAGAGAAAGAGATTAAAAGAAGAAAAAGCCTGCTGCGTGCTACAGTATTACAGTACAACAGGCTTTTTCCCGAAGGGATCTATTCCTTCATTGACAACCACTTCTGATTGCTCCTGCTACTCCTCACCACGGTCTCGATAAAGCGCATGCCCCTGACACCCGCACGCACGTCCGGGAAGTCCAAGACAATCGGCTCAGGCGAGATACCGTTGACTTTCGTCAGAACAGCCTGTGCGAAGCCAACGTAGTTGTTGGCAAAGGCTTCGAGGAAGGCTTCCGGATGCCCAGATGGAATGCGAGTAGCGCGTCCGGCGAGGGGGCTGTACGCAGCAACATACCCATTGCCACGCTTCCAGACTTCTTCGGGTTTGTCCAGTCTACGGACATACAAGTAGTTCGGATGCTCCTGATGCCACTCCAGGCTGAGAAGCTCGCCGTGAATCCAGATCGCCAGGTTGTTCTCTTCACCGATGGCAATCTGGCTGGCATGCAGAATGCCTCGAGCGGCTTTGGGCTTATCGAGCAAATCGGTGCCGAATCTAAGCAGAACATTGCAGTCGTCATCCACGGGTCGCCCAGGAACAAAAGTCGTAAGATCAGCGCAGACATGGGTAATCCTCAGCCCGCTGATGTACTCCGCCAGGTTGGCTGCATGTGTCCCGATATCGCCAACACATCCGCCTCGACCAGCCTGCTTCGGGTCGCAACGCCAGGAAGCCTGCATCTGCCCAGACTTCTCCAACGCTGTTGCCAGCCAGCCCTGCGGGTACTGGACGACAATCTTGCGGATGTTGCCCAAATCCCCCTTCTTGACCATATCACGAGCCAGCTTCACCATGGGATAGCCCGTGTAGTTGTGCATCAGGCCGAAGACCTGCCCAGTCTCTTCCACAAGTGCTTGCAGAGCCTCGGCTTGACGAGAAGTCATGGTCATCGGCTTCTCGCACATCACATTGAAACCTGCCCTGAGAAAGTCGCGCGCGATGGGGAAGTGCCAGTTATTGGGCGTGGTAACGGCAACACAATCCACCCTCTGCTCAGGCGGCAATTTCTTCTCCGCCAACAACATCGCGCGGTAGGTGGGATAAACGCGGCGAGGGTCCAGGCCGAGTGCTTTGCCCTGCTGAATGGACTTCGCCGGATCTATGTCGAACGCTCCGGCAACAAGCTCGAACCACCCATCCATTCTGAAGGCCTTTTGGTGCACCCCTCCGATGAAGGACCCGGGCCCTCCACCAATCAACCCTATTCTCAACTTCTTCCGCAAATCACTCATAATCGTACTCCTTTACAATCAACACAAGAAAAGAGAAAAAGGAGGGGTCATCTATCGTGGTAGACGCCCCTCCAACGAAGTCTCCTCGTATGCTACGTACATATAATGAGGTTGATCACTGCTTCTGCTCGCTCAGGCTGTTGCCGGCGTGAACGCCTTGTCGAACGCCTCCTTCGAGGGCGTGAAGTCTGCCCTCTTAATGAACGTGCAGGCTTCTGGTGCTCCCTGTTCACGGTCCATCCGAGTGTCTTCCCACTCGACCGACAGCGGCCCATCGTAGCCAACATCGTTGAGAGCCACGATGATTTCCTAGAAGTTGACGTCGCCATGCCCGATGGAGCGGAAATCCCAGTACCTGCGCGGGTCAGCGAACGGGATATGCCCGCCGAACATACCGACTGTACCGTCCCCATGACCCCACCATGCATCTTTCATGTGGGCGTGCCAGATACATGCACCGAACGTGCGGATGAACTTCACGTAGTCCACCCCCTGATAACCCAAATGGCTCGGGTCATAGTTAAAGCCAAACGCTGGGTGATTCTTGACAGCCTCCAGAGCGCGCTGAGCCGAAGCGATGTCGAACGCGATCTCTGTCGGATGAACCTCCAAGGCGAACCTGACCCCTTCAGCCTTGCAGGCAACGAGAATCGGAGCGAACCGCTTGGCGAAGTCTGCGTAGCCGGCATCGATCGTGTCCTTCGAAACCGGCGGAAAGGGGTACAACAGAGGCCAAATCGAGCTGCCGGTGAACCCGTTGACAACGCCGACACCGAGCTTCTTGGCCGCTTTGATTGCCTTGATCATCTGATTCGCAGCCCACTGCCTCACTGCCTCGGGGTCTTTCGGAAGAACACCATCTCCCCAAACATCTTTGGGAACCCAGTCCCTGTGACGAGCGTCGATGTTGTCGCAGATGCACTGCCCAACCAGATGGTTCGAGATGGCGAACACCTTCAGACCGTACTTATCAAGCATCGCACGCTTGGCAGCGCAGTACTCCTCGTCAGCGAGTGCCTTGTCCACCTCAAAGTGGTCGCCCCAGCAGGCCAGCTCCAAGCCATCGTAACCCCAGGCCTCGGCTTTCTGCGCCAGAGTTTCCAAGGGCAGGTCAGCCCACTGCCCTGTAAACAACGTAACCGGTCTTCCCATAGTAACACCTCCCTGAAAAAGAATTCCACGAATCTTCACTTTATCTGCCAGAAACAGCTCTGACAGGTTCTTTTCTTCACATTCTCCCCAGCTTCTGACTGCTGCTTAACCTCCTTTCTCCCCCACTCCAAATAGGCGAGATTACAGTCCATTCCTAAACTGATTCAGTTGAGCGAAATCCACGTTCTCAGGAACGCACGGAGGCAGAAGAACCCACCTCTCCCTGAGCTCCAAAGTCTCCCCCGGCCTGAGAGTTACCCACGGTCCCATCACCTCCATCTCCACCATAGATCTATCGGGGGCGATGTAGAAAGCGACGTTCATCCCATTAGGGCATCTGTCAATTGTCCTCGGGTCGTAAGCCACCATCTTGTAGAAGTTAGCATGAGGGTCGTGACAACCAATCCACCCAGCCGGGACTTCAATCGCCACCTTGGTCTCAGTACCCTGAGGAGTGATGATGAGGAACCTGTCAGTCCAAGCCAGTTGCGGATTCGGGAATGGAGAAGCGTGACCTGCCCAGTTCGGGAAAAACCTCACACTAAAAGGAGACCATCCTGACGGTGGCTTTTGTGTAGGAAGCGGGATAAAATAGGTACACCCCTCCGGAGCCGTGCAGGTTAAACCCCACAGACCGCCGCTCCAGAGCATCTCATGGCTGGTGTTGGTGACGCGGTTGATGACGTCAACAGAGCCATCAAGACCGTTGTCCTCAACCACAAGCGAGCGCTGAATCTTGAATACTGGATGGTCTGCCCCTGTCACAGTGAGCTTGGTCACACCGCACTTACCGTCGCCGCCCTCTCGTTCAACTTTGCACTGCTCATTGTCAGGGGCATAGGTTCCTTCGCACTCGTCTGCTCCAGGTTGGGTAGTCCAGACCCTATGCCCGCCTCTCAAGTACCAGTCTCCGCGTTTTCTGGTACTCTTGAATCCATCAGGGTCCCAGAACAGGATGCTCGGGTCTCCGGGCCGCCACCTGAGTTCAGCTATCCTTGGACCCACCTGAGTCACAATTACCATCTCCACACCCGGCTTACTAACTTTCAGCCCAGTCAAGAGGTCAAAATTAGTTTGCTCTATCTGCATAGTCTTACCTCCATGAAAGACAACATACTCACAGCTGTCCGTAATACTACAAAACTCAACAGCGAATCGATACCTCCTTTCTCCCAAACTTTTCCAAAACCAAAATCAGCTATCACGAATATTCCGAGTTGGTTAAAACCAGAGACTAAAAAAGAAAAAATGCTTTGCCAGAGCTACCTCTAACAAGATACCTTCCTAAGACTGCTTTCCTAAGCGCTAAAACACGATTTTTTGGTGTTTCGGGCTTTTCCGCATGTTTTTCAATTTCTGAAGTCTCTGTCTTCCCAACAAATTTCCACTCGCATAAACGTACACAAATCAGTAGAGGAAATAGTTCCTCAAATTGCGGATGTATTGCTTTTACTTCAAAAGATGAATATGATTGCCAACTTTTTGGCTCTTATTTGGTATGATATGTATATTTGCACAATTCCTCTAATTCTTTTTTGTTTATAAATCTTTTTATTTTGTATTAATGCAAAAGTAGTTACACTTTTCATTTGCAAAAAAATAGGCTACAAAAAAGGAATATCACATATGTTCTACAAAATATATATTATAGTATGTATATTTTGGCGAAAAAAATTTGTAAAAAAAAGGCTGCCGCGCTCAGCCTTCGTGAGGTAAATCTACACTCCATTTAGATCGCCTTTTACTCTGCGCGGCAAGGCGATTGCTCCAAAAGAAAGAAGACCTCTCAGTTCCCCACCAAGAGGTCTCCGACCACAAGAAACACAGTCCCAAACACCATACACCAATGGCAAGAGCCAGTGATAAAGACACTATCTTATGAAGTTATGATGGCTGGCGAAGCCAGGGGACTTCGCTCAGGAATCACAGATGCGACTCTGTTACCCTTACGTCAAGGGCCGATCTAAGCAGCCGTTCCGGAGGAATTCTTATAACCTTCTCTGACAAAAGTCAGATTATAGTTAAAGCTGGGCTTCTCGTGCCAAACGCCCACGGAAAGAGAGCCCAGCTTGCTCTATGGTTCCCACATCCCATCCTTCTGCCTCAAGTATTTGGCATCTTCCGATTATGGTTGACGGTTGGGAACCCACTAGCTCTTATCATTATCAGCATCTTAGAATGCTGATTGATTTTACCTAGCCAGAACAGAGGAGGCTGCCCTGGCTAAGTTTTGGTGGAGGCAGGTGATAGAGAGTTCTATAAGCTTATCAGCATCAAAAGAAATGCTGCTTGCTTTCAGACTGGACCCGTGGTCATAATCCAGTCTGTGCAATGTTGTGCCGTGTGGTAGAACTCACAATCTAGATAGCTAAGACCAAGAGGGCCTCAGCTCCTGCGCCTATAGAAAGGCATCTTAACTATCTGAGTCCCTGAACCTCTGCTGCTACTCTACAGAATTCAAGAACATTCGGCACTCGGGTATGACCCCCTTAGCGGAATCAGGCGGTAAAATGACAGGATAGTCTTGGATCAGGTTCCGGAGGACAGGAGCACCAAAGAAGCTCCCTTGAGAAACAATCCCAGGCTATCCCAGTTCCCAAATCTCCCCAAAAGCCACAAGAGGTTCAGGAACATTTAGCATGCTGACCACGGATTGACTTGGTAACCGCCGCCTTATGATAACAAAAAAGAGGGGGTGGTCGGGCCACGTAAGGCGGTTTTGATTCCCGCTGGAGGGCAGCGACCACCCACAAGCCAAAATTGACCCTGAACCCTACCTTGCTGCCGGTTCACGTAGAACTCAGACCAGAGGCACTTCCAGGGTCTCGTTCTTCATGCTACTTGCGCGTGCTGTAATCCAATGCGCCTGTAACAGGCGGATCTCCTTCAGGCGACCAGATTGGCACGCACTGCTACACCGACCTTGAGCTGACCATCCTGGTGAAGAGCCGTCCTCATCTCGAGAAAGGCGACACCCGAATTTGGCGGTTGGCCACTTGCCAGAGCCAGCACGACTACTTGTGGCGGCGACACATTCATGACCTGCACGATTGCCGCCGCCGGGGGGCCTGTGTTGACATAGCCATCGTTCGCTGCCGTGATCTCCGTCACCTGCGCCTGTGCATTCTCAACCGTTGCCAGGTTAATGTTGCAGTTTGGCGGGGAACTCACGGCCGCCATCAGATCCAATGCACTCGCTCCTGCTTTCGCCTTCACCAGCGCGGTCTCGGGCAGCAGGGCCAGAACTTCGTTCGCGGCGGCGTCATTCGAACTGTTGATGTTAGCCGCCAGGACTTGATCCATGATGTTCTTCGTGTTGTCGTTGGTCGTCTGGACCATCATCGCCAATGCGCATAGAGCAGTTCCAGCAACCAACATCAGGAGTAACTTTTTCATGGCAGTCGTTGCTCCTAACAAACGCTACAGTTAACTTCAAGGCTGCTCAGACTTCTCTTACCAAGAAGCTCTTGTACCTCCTGTTGCTTCTACTTGCAAGCGCCCATTATAGGGATTCGAGGCTAAGTTTCTCGGTCTCAACATCGCAGCCCAATGCTGAGTTTTGCATTTACGCTTTTCATCAACACCATCCCTAATAAAACAAGATGTACCAGATGCACCTCTTCCCTTTTTCTCCACCATCCTTTCTAAGCAGCAAAAAGCTCAGACTGCCCAAAAGTCTGCGTTACTCAAAAGCACCGAACTCGCTCCTTTCATCGGTGCCCCCAGTAACAAGGTTAATGTTTCGGTTCTGATTGACTCAACATCAAGTAACAAGGGCTGAATACTTCAAAAGCCAGTTTGGCTATGCGGAGGGAGTAAATAGCCACAACTGGCTTCGTACCCAGGTTCACTTGTAAAACAAGGGACCTTGGGACTACTTAGGCCCAATGATTCCATAAGGCGAAGTAGTACACTCACTACCTCGCCGGAGAAAAAGATGAAACGGTTGTCTGTTCCAAACCGGTTGGATTTAAAGCCAGATTCCAACTTCGAATCTGGCTTCGGAGGAGGGTGATGAAAAGCCTGCCTCTCGGCTTCCCATCTTCGCTTCGGCACACGGTCGCCCCGGCTTTTTCATTGCCCAATTCAGATGGGGGTTATCATGGCAAAGGAAGGGCTAAAGCCATTGGCATTGGCCAAGCCCTTCTGACAGCTCTTTCAAAATCCCTCAGGGAGCCGTCAACATCGCAGCCCGACCTTCTCAGACAGACAAAGGCTAGGCTCGTGCGATGGACTTACTTTCCGGCGGTTTGTATTCCTCCAGGCTGTCGCGTTAGGCGTATGTGTGGTGGAAAAACGCGCCGGAGCCGGTACTGGTACTCTTCACGTTGATCTCGTTCTGCATGGTCATCTTCTGAGCCACTTCGTCTTGTCCGACCACTGCCAGAACGTCGTTGTTTGCTGCCATGCCGATGTCTTCTTCGATCCGCACGGCCTGAAGTTGAACTTGATCCGCTGCCACAGTCGTTTCACAGGTGTTGACCTCGGGCAGCCACGTTCCAGATGTAGCGATACTCATCGTTGCCGCGGGCAAATTCCCCATGAGGAGACACGTTGCCGCAGCAACCGTAAACAGGAGGAGAATACTACCTTTTCCCATACTGCTCCACCATCCTTTCTCACCGGAGCAAACTACTCTGACTTCCCTTCCCTATAAATACAGGGAAACACCACTTGACTTCCTCTCCTCACTTCACTTGAACTTTTCTCATCAGGAACCTTCCTTTCTAGCCCATCAGAACCCTAAGGAAAACCATAAGGCTCTGTTGCCAATAAAAACGGCCGGGGGTTGATGGAGAACCCAAACCTGACTCGAAAAAGGTCGCTTAGGGAATATCCACTCACTACTTTCTAAGATAATACCAAACAAGGGGCCCTTAAAAGAGCCGCGCCTGACGCGCCTTCCAAGGACCCCTCCTGTTATCGAGTTCCCTCCTTAGGAACTCATTCGCTACTGCAGCCGCATCAGGTCTTCGTCGTACGGGTGTGCTCTTCCTTCTTCTTGAGGGCGTCGTTCCCACGGCCGATCTGAAGGCTTCTTTGCCTCGTGAAGTCACACACTGCCAACAGACATAGACATCGTTTCATGGTACACCTCTTCTCTACATTTAGAGTTCCATGTATCTTGCGCTTAAAGCGCATTCGAACGCTTCAACGAAAATTCCCCTAGGCTCCTAAAAACATTGTACCCTAAGTCTTGACCTGCTTTCAATATTCCCACTTGGCATTGGCATCGCGCCTTTTTCTGCGCCTCCTTTCTCTCTACTCCAGAAGTTTTTTGGGTTTTCCGGGCCCATAAAGGGAACTTTCGAAGAATTCAACATTGCAAAACCTATGCTATAGAACTATCTAACCAAGCTTTCACTCTTTTTTCTACAAGATTCTGTCCCGTAGACTCTTTCTGCCTAGTCAGTGAAACACTGATATTGCTGTCTCCACTCCACGCTCCACTTTTTTCCCGTTCTCTCTGTTCACTAGAATAGCAAAAAGCTATCCTAAAAGCAGATTTGGAAATAAATTCCGATGATATGAATGATAAATGACTATCCTACCCTCACCCAATAATTTTCTCTTTTCGTGCAACTCTCCCATCAACACAAAAAAGTAGTTGTGCTGATTTAAATATGTTTCTGTCGCTTAAAAATGTATACTACAAAATATATATTGCAGTATACATACTTTGGCAAAAAAAAGCGGGCTGGGGGGCTCGAACCCTCGACCTTGGCTATACAGTGCCACGCTCTACCAACTGAGCTACGCCCGCGAAAGAATAGTAAAGGGAGAGGTCTGGCAATCCTCCTGCGCCAAGAATGTCAAATATCAAACATCCCACTCCTCCATAAGCAACCTCCCCCGTGCCCTCCATGGCATACCGATACCCGTAGCCCAAGGATAGAGAGAGCACACACTGAGAACGGTACCAGACAAATAGAATCAGACCAATGTGAAGTATAGATAATGACAAAAAGAGGCCGGTCCAGGAGAACTACAGAGATAGAGGCCTCTAGGGAACGTATTTAGGTCCGTCCATCTTAGAAAGATCGTGAGAAAGGGAACAAACATCTGCACTCCACTTTCCCCTCCTAATCCAAGACTTAGGAATCCCTGCTGCCTTTCGGAGGCACATCCGTGTTACCCCAGTATAGGTAGGCAATTCCCTTTCTCTTCTTCTGGACCGGCGATATCTCCCCATTTCAGGCAGCTTAGCTATTGATGCCTGACTTACTCCTCGGCGAAACTCTCAATCACGGCATGATGTGAAGCATGTTGCTACCCATCTGGATCTTGAGGCGGACTCTCTCCCAAAACCAGTGCACCTCCTAATACTAGGAGGAGTGCGCCCTTTGATGAACGTATCCTTGTTCTTCGTACACACAACGTGCAAGGCCCACGAACCTGGGGACCATGAATCGCACTCCAGGTTAAAAGGCGAGAAAACTCAGATCTCATAGCTGTGCGCTCCTACTGAGAGGTTGAACCTGATGAACCGCCGTTCCCGTTACTCTTTACGCTGCCACCATTCTGACTGGCAGCTCTCCTCTCTGCATGAGCCAGTCGAATCCTCTCGGCCTTAGTGAGCTTCCTACTACCATCATGTGTCGCTATTGCCATAACTTTTCTCCCGATGAAACAGTCCTACATCCATTTCTTTTTCTTCGCCGAGGAATAAAGAAGCTTCGAGCCTCCTGTTGTGAACTCCCTTTGTCCAGGGGCAACAAGGAGGCTCGAGCCGAGGGGAGAAAAATCCCATGTCAAAAAGGGGTGTGGCCGATAGCCCCAAAAGTGCGAAATCCCAGAACCTACTATATCTCCCTACATCCTACAAGGAAGAGGAGCAAATCTAGCCACGCCACCACCAACGAAGCATTTGAAAAAGGAGATTCTTATACTTATCTAACTGCAGAGCAGTTAGTCAGATTCACAGGCCCTCGCTTTTGATGAAGGAAAGGAAGCGAGACTATAGCGAGGACCAGTGGTTCGAGAAAGCCCTGCAATCCATCTGGATTGTTATCTCAAGGTGTAGTACGCAACAGACTGCAGGGCTTTCATATGATGAACAAGGCAACAAGCTTCTTGCCTTGATAACCTTCCGAGCGCCTAGGGGGAGAGAGTTTCGAAATCAATGCGCCGATAGCCTAGACGCTCGGTTAAAGCTGTGCACGAAAAGTAGTGTGATGAAACCAGTGAAAAGAAACCCTCCCAGGATTACGGAGGGAGAGGAAGCGAAACACCCGGGAGGGTTGTAAGCAGAAACAGGCAAGAGCAGGAGTGCTCAGAATAGACAGACCTATAATTACAGGTTTTCCAGGCTTAAAAGCCAGAAATAGAAAGAAACAGGCTTTTGGCTAGAGTAGCAACTAGCAGAAAAATTCTGTGTTATTGTCTGAATTGCGTGAAAACACAATTCTAGCCGCTTAATGGCTTTTCCGCCTGGTTTCTGCTTATCGCAGTCAGTGTCTTCGCTTCATGTTTTTCTGTGGTCATTGTTCTATGATCAAGAGGAAAAATTTCCTCGAAATGCGGAACAAATTGGTGATGTTAATGATAAATATGAATTATATCTTGATGATTATGATATGATTCTTGTGTCTAACTTATAATTTCCATAGATTACTGCCTTTATAAATCTTTTTATGTTGTAGTGCTAACCTAGTAGTTACACAAATTTTCAAAAACTAAAAAGAAAGCTGCAACAAAAAAGGGGAGAGTATATACTGCAAAATATATTTTATAGTATATATATTTTGGCAAAAAAATTTGCAAAAAAGGGGGAGAAAAGTCTCAGTAGTTAAGGCAAAAAGGATGGCGCCTTTGTTAAATAGAAATAGGCGTGTACTTGCAAAGTCCAGTTCTGCGCACTGCCAACCCTATTTGGCAAAAGCTACCACTGAGATTTTCATCCCCCATCCTCCATAAACACCTCCCAAAAATATATGGCAGGGTGAGCAAGTTCCAAAGCCCGCACTGTGGCAATCTGCCAACAATTAGCTCTGGAGGAACTCGCCCACCCTGCTTAGACCTTACGCTGAAAGTAAGGCCTTACATTCAGCGAAAAAGGAGAGAGGGTATGCTACCCTTTGAAGGTATCTCGCGCGCCATTGTCTTAGGCAGACAAGGCGTGGAAACACACCCCCCTTGTGTTACAGGTGATACAGAGAGCTCTGCCGTGGTTAGCAGTCGCCACCGCACGGAGGGCACGGCTGCGGACACGGAGGGCAGACCGGCGGGCAAATCGGAGGAGGGCACGGATTCACAAATGCCGCCACCTGGCAAGACTCCACACTCACATTGGTCACAACCGTACCAGTGCTGCAGGGACCCTGCGCGGCAATCGTGGACACGCCGCTGGTATTCGAGTTGGAGATGGTGCCAGCAGGCGTATTGACTACCTCTGCCTGGTTCACCACAGCCGAACTCGTTGCACTCAAGCCACCCATACCAGGAGCTTTCAGAAGCGCAACTCCTGCACCCACCTCAGCTCCTTGAATAGCAGTGCCTGTGCCGCCGCCAGAAGCCACCATCTGCATGGCATCTACTCCCAGACCAGCCATAGCTGCTCCAGGACCCATGACAGTGACAGCAGCAATCCCAACTCCAGCCTCTTGAGCCGCGACCATGCCATGTCCATCACTCGCGGAGACTGTACCACCGAACTGGCCAACTACGCCTCCGGTATCCGGGCCGCCATTGCCGAGGTTCATGGCCGCGACCATGGCATCGATACTGTGGTTCTGTCCCGCCATGTTGGAAGCGCTCGTAACACCCACCAACGACAGAACCAACACTACTGCAAACAGTTTTCGAAACATAATCGAACTCCTTTTCACTTTGAATCCTCTCGGGCAAATTCATCCAATGAAAAGTCCGTTTGGATTCTTCCTAATTGATACATAGGAGTTGACCCACTCCATAACAAGGGAACTGAAACTCACTCAGTCAAGAGGTGGCAAGTTGTTTCAGGAACTTAGCAAAGCCACACTTGTCCAAGTCCCTTAACTACTTTGCTCCCGAATGCCTCCTTTCTCCCTAGCTGCTGCAAGGGAAATCTCTAGAGAAGCCTCACTTCAGGTTTTGACGTGCAGAACATGAATGTCATTTGAAACTCGGAGAGGCAGCCATGATCTCGTTTATAGAAGGTTGCCTTCCTTGCTGGCTGTCCAGAGGCTTCGCATCCCTGGCAGCATCTGCCTTGGCAGGGGAAGGGGAAGGCTGCGGGGCCGCCGGGGAGTTCGAAGTCGTCGTGGACTTCATCTGCTCCAGATAGTAAATAGTACCGCTATCCACTGCCTTCAGCAGCTCGCTTGGGCTCACTGGCTTGCCAGATTCGGCGGAGGTCGTAATCCTCTGGATAATCGCCGGAGCAGCCAGGTGCTTAGCCGCAACCTTGGGGTCATAAATCCAGCACTTCATCAAAGAAGGCCACCTTGTTGAAGTGAAGGACTCAGCATTGGTCTGTCCACCGCCGACTGTGAGCCCAAAGTTCCTGTCGTTCGTGCTGCCACCCAAACCAATATAGGCGGTCTTCGTCTCAGTGACTGGCTGCCCATTGTTGTGCCAGATAAACTGGGCGATTGCCACGTTCGTAGGCTTGAGCAGGTCCAAGTAGACACCCTTCATTACCGAGTCATCAACCACTGCCCCTTTGAAGTTAGCAGGAGGCAGAATGGACAAGTTGCCTACGCAGACGTAACCTGCCTTGTAAAGCAGCTCATCTGCCAAGATGAACTTCCCGGAATGGATGACTACTATAAGGGGCAGAAGGTTTCCGCCTTCAGTAGTCCGTTTTCCAACATTCCGTGGGAAGTTGGAAACAACGAACCCCTTGGCCTGATAACCTGTCTTTCCTGCCAAAACCCAACTGCCAATGTTACCCACCAATCCAATCGGGCCGCCATGCAGGGGATTCTCGCATCCCAGAATCTGCCTGGCGCGCTTGATGTAGTAAGTACCCTTGTCTTCATCTCCCCACTTGAACACTTCTACCCCGCCATTAAGCATGGGCCCATATATCTGGGGTCCTTGGGCGTCATTTCGCGGGAAGCCGGGGTAAATCGGTGGAAGCCCAGGAATAGGAGTCCTCTGCTTCTCAGCCTCGGGGAAGTTGAGCTCGTTGATATTTGCGACACTGTTGTCATACTGCCCCAAAGAAGTAGAACTGCCGCCCCCAGCCGCTGCCAAATTGGTATTGGTCGGGCTGAATGTGTTGAAGCCGGTGCCAGCGTAAGTGTTGACATTGGTGAGATTCGTGTTAGCCGCCGTGGCAGACGCATCTGCATAGCCTGGCGGGACACCTTGTTGTGCATATACCGAGAGGCATAAAACGAGCACAACACCTGTAAAGAAAACAATTTGTTTCATACGGTTCCGTCCTTTCCAATCCAAATCCATGGATTGATTCATAGTCCGTTGCCACTGTCCCTACACTCTCTCCAAGAAAACTTCTTCTCAGAGAAACTTTCCTCCTTTCTCCCTAAAAACCGAGATTTTTAAAGGTATTTCAGGGTAAATACCACTAATTGCCGGAAATGAGAAATCTCCCTCTGAAATCATAGAGAACTCTCTAGTTGGACTTCACGTATTATTTTTTATCTGCTGAACTTCGTCAATGCCCAACAGCTTTCTAAGGGTTATTCAGATATTCCGCTTGTTTCTGGTGTTTCATGGGTCTGTGTTTTCTCATCAAAGTAAAGGTTAATGTTGTCTGTTGTTTCCTGTTATAACTTACTCAAAATCGCCAAAGGCAATCTTGAACTTGTCTGCGGAAAGTGGTTACCCACAATTTTTATTTTTGATACTTGAATGAATTAAATATTATAATAAACTTCATGACGTTTTTCTTTTTCAAACTACGATTGCTTTCGTAATTTTACTAATTTATGTTACCACTTCACTATATAAACATTTTTATTTTATATAATATATTTTGTTGAACATACAAAAAAAATAGTGAGTATATATTAAGATATAAAATAAAAAGCGCTGACAAAAAAATTTGCTTCTTTAAAATTTGTAAAGATGCTAGAACTAAAAATATATGATATAAAGGATATTTTACAAAATATATATTATAGTATACATATTTTGACAAAAAAATTTGCAAAAAAGGGCGGCTCTAGTGTGCTGTTGTTTTTCAACTGCAGAGCACTAGGGCCAACCCCTTTCTAATCCCTTTGTTTACTCCGAGTAGCCGAGAGACTCCTGCATCTGATCAACAGTCCGTTGCAGGATGTCATCAGCAATCATTCTGCAGGCTCGCATCGCCTGACTGATAAGAGCGAGTCTCACATCCCGATTCGCAAGCTCCTGTAGAGCCAATTTCACATCCCGATTCGCAAACTGCTCCTTGTTAGTGAGCTGCTCGAGCTGCTCTTCAGTGAGCTTATCTTGGCCTCCCCGAAAGTCCAGTCCTATCGCGAGAGAACGAGAAAGAATGTCCTCCAACCTGACCTTCATTTCGGAGACCAAGGAAACTATTGCGACTGAATCCAACACCTTGCTCCCGTTTACAATCGGATAATCCGAAGAGCTCTCCTCGGTCTTGAGCCAGATACCATAGCCAACTCTCTGACTCTCGAGAGTCTTTTTCTGGCGCTCTAAAGCTTGCTCGTAAGTCTCTCCAGTCTCGAAATTCAGGGTTATCTCCCCTACTCGAAGAACCCTGACCAGTACAGGTGCAAGCTTGCCATTAGGCAAACGGACTCTCATGTCATAACGAAAGACAGTTTCCTCGACAAAGGCAGGAGTCTTAGGAAAATCGTAGACACGGGTCTCCTTTGGGGTATACACTATAAACCCCCTCTTCCCCTCCTTCAAAAGAGCAGGAGAGAGTATTGTATCTTTCTCTTCGTTCAGAAACAAGCCGTAGCCATTCGTATAGTTGTTTCTGACAAACCCAGTGTTGGGGTCGTAGCGCTCTTCATAGACATACGAAGCAGCAGCCACAAGCCTATAGCACTGTATCAAATTCGCAACTGTAGGAAATTTGGGCGCTCTGCTGACAACTGCCGATGGGCTGGTTATTCTGCCCGTTCTCCTAGAGGTACTCTGCCTCCTAGGATTCGGGTTGACAGTCACGCCTGAAGGCCCGCCGGGAGTGAAGATAGAAGGATCACGCGGAGCCCAGCCTGCTCCACCTGAATCCTCCGAAGGAGCCTCGCATCCTCCAACCAAAACGACAACACAAACAAATACCATCGCTAGCTTACTCATAATCTTACTCCTCGAAAGTTAGACCCGAGTAAAAACTTAGGTCAAGTTGTTAGAAATGATACACTGCACCAAACCAAAATCCATTATCTCCAAGAGCGTTCCATCTCCTTTCCCCATCGAAGTCCTTCTGGAAGTAAGCGATAAGTATACTCAACCGCTCGCTCACTCCAAAAGGGTTCTGATACTCTGCCCCTATCATCCACCCCTTCTCATAGGTGGTTGCTTTAGACTTCCACAACCACCAGTTCTGTCCCCCTTCATATTCGGCACTTGCCAAAGAACCGTAAAGAGATAGCTTGCCCTCTTGGCAATCGATACCCCCTAAACGATTCTCCCATACCCATCCGCCAGTCTCCTCAGGGTCTTGAGGCACATCCAAAGACCCTCGCTCAAGAGTTCCGGTAAGGAACCTTGAAGTGAAGTCCAGTTTCCCAATCGCTCGGGAATAGCTGACGCCATAAAGGAAGTGGGAGAGTTCTTCCTTCATGCCTCTGCTGCTTCCTCCTTGGGCATTGGTCCAGGACAAAAGAAAACCAACGCGGCCAAATGTCCTGGCAAATTCTGGAGAAACTATGTCAAGCGGGTAAATCTCGCCCTGGGCTCCGAAGCGAGGATAGGAATTCTGGAATCGTTGATTTTCCAACCCGTACCATCCCTCACTATCCAAGATAGCAGCTCGAATCCCATACATCTTTCTTCCAGAAGAGAGATAGCGCTCGTTGGAAATAGACGCTCCGTTGTCCCAGTAAAGGGTGTTTCTCAGCAGAAGGGGCATCGAGCCTTGATACTTTCCCAACAACGGCTCAAACCCAAGAAACCTATCCCTGCCAAAGTCCACCTGCCACAGCTCATCCTCGTTCGTGTAGCGCCAGAACAGCTTAACTGTACGCCACTGCGGTCCATATAAGAAACCGCGGTTATTCACTCGGTTCGCCCTCTCATCCTCGATGTCCAGCAAAGCAGACTCTGGCTCGACAAAATCGAGCGAAACACCGAGGAGATGCCCCTCTTTGATACCATATGTGATATCCACCAGTATATCAGCATAAGGCTCAAAGTAAACACCTTCTCCACCCCCTCCTTTATCCATCCCATTGCAAACCGTGAAGACACCAAGCTCCCCACCCAAAGAAGCCTCTGCCTTGCCATCCTGGGACTCTATCCTCAAATCCCTATCGTAATGAAGGTCTATCCTCTCCGGAGGCAAAGCAGAAAAAGCCGGAGAAGCAACCAACAAAAACAACACTCCCTTACGCATCATACATTCTTACCTCCTATATTTTCATTGATTGAAATAAAACAAGGGCCCTACCAGCCAATAAGAGGGTAATCTCCTAAAGCCAGTAGGGCCCACACAGTCCTCCAAAGAGCCTATTTCCGCTCACTTGTTGCATCAGGACCTTGTCGTTTATCCTCTTCCAAGACAAGGCGAGCTGCATTTCTCACTCTGCTTCTCTCCATAGAGTCGTTAACTGGCTTCAATTGTCTTCGAAGCCAGCCAGATCCAGTCTCGACATCTGCAACCGCCCCATAAAAAGCCTGGCAACCACCTAAGAAGAGAGCCACGAAAACTAAAACGAACAACACAACAGTTTTTAGAGAGTTCATACTATTCTCCAAAAAATGGAGAAATGAGCCATCCATGAATTAAACAACCATCCATGACAGCCCAATAAGACTCTCTTCCCCCTAAAACTCTCATGTCTTCGTTTGTTGCTTACTTCTAAGTCCTTGCATTTGCTGTGCACGGATATACTTCTCAGGCAAAAAGCCTGTTTTATTTTAAGGGAAAGCACCTGCGATTTATGAGGGAGAGGACTGGTTGCTGAGGAGCAACCTCATGGAAGCGAGACTACGCAGGGGCTTGAGTGCAATTATGATTGCAAAAGCAGGCATCCTACAAGGCATACAATCCATGAATAAGACACTGGCTCTGCAGTGTGGTACTAGACACACTACGAGTGAAATGAAAGGGAAGATAACACCCGGCTCCGGGAAGCAGGCCGTTGCGGGGCACGACTAACCCAGAGCCGGGGTAAAACGGCAGTGCAAAGGCCTGATTAATCTCAAAGGGAAAGCCCCTGCGATTTTATGAGGGAGAGGACTGGTTGCTGAGGAGCAACCTCATGGAAGCGAGACTCACGCAGGGGCTGAGGTGCATCATTTGTTTTTCTTGGGCACATCCAGAGTGACTATCCGTGCCTTCCTGACCACCACCTCCTGATGCCCGGACTTGTAACAGAGGGCAACGTTCTTGTCGCCATCGAGACCGCAAATAGACCCAAATCTCAGGAATACCTGTCTACTATGAATGGGGTCCCCTAATTTCCAAGTATAGAGAACTCCATCCATAGGAACATCCTCGATTCTCTTGAAGCAGAACTTCTCTCCTCCACCAGAATAGAAACTGAGCGCCTCGTTAGGCTTAAGCTTTACCTGAATCATGAGAGGAGGGTACTCTATGTTGCGATAGAAAGTACGTGCAATGCCGCCACCATCTTCAAGGTACAGAGAAGGCTCTGCCTGGACATAGGGCTGCTCCGGCTCTAAGAAGTACCTAACCATCCCTGATTGAGAAGCAGCAGCCTTGGCCTCTGCCCTTGCTGGCTGCGGAGGTTGTGGCTTGGGAATAACCGGCCTGAAAAACTCTCCCTCTCGCCTTTCTTCCACCTGCCGAGGACGCTCACTAACCCCAGAACGTTCACCACCCCTAGAAATGACCTGTCTTATAACACCTGTGTTTCCAACGTCTGTTGCTCGCGAGACCTGGCCAGTCCGCGGAATAATCGGCCTTGCCTCTCTCTGCCGAAACATCCCGATTGTATCCTTCCTCTTCAATTCATCCATGACCCCTCTTGCATCGCTGTCCGGAATTGCTGCTATTCGCTGCTGAGCCCATCCGTAGCTCTGAAAACAAGCGAGCAGCAATATGCTTATATACAAGCTTTTCATCTCAGTACTCCTTTCCGATCTTTCCATATCATAAAAATCCGGGCCCCAGCCAGTCGCCAGGGGGTTAGTAACCAAACCAGAGCCCGGATAAACAAGAGGTCTGCCACAACCCAGTGGCTAAACCTCAGTGATCACGACCGTGTGCTCTGCGATTGTGGTGCGCTTCCTGGTTGGCTCTTCCAGAATCACTATTCCCTTAGCAATAGAAGTGATCCGAACTTTGGAAGATGCTGGCGGAGGAAGTGGGGGATAGTGGTGCTTCACGTTCCTTGTCCTTCGGGTGGCTTTGATGTGTTGCTTCTTCCTTGTCCTGCTGGCGGCAAGCTTCTTGGCCCTCTTCTTACCTTTTGCCTTCGCAACCTTTCGTGTCCCCCCCGCCTTACGAACATTCCTTGTAGTCATAAATATCACCTGACCCCTTCATGTTTTGCCACGAAATTCTTTGTGAAGCGTATCAACTCCACACTTCCTACATGGAAGAATTTTCTCGTGGCGTTTTTTCTTGAGCATGTTCTTTTTGCGCCAGATAGGGATAGGATATATAGTGCCGCAACTAGCGCACTTCATTGCGACACTTGCCATCTTCCTCATATCCAAGCCTCACCTCGCTTTCTGAAGCGGGATCTCAGAGCTTTCAGAACTCCAAAACGAGGTTGGTGGAGAAGATGACCATAGGCTCACGGACATTTTTTTCCTCCATGCCACCGGAGAGAAGGAGAATGCCTCGGACGCCGGCATTTATGGAAAAGTTGTCAGTCAATTGATAGCTGGCAACAACTCCGGGCTCGCCGACCCAGCCAGGCTGCAACCCAATGACCCCATCATCCTTGACCAAAGACCCCCAGGTCTCAACCGAGACCTTCTCATTGACTTGCCATCCGTGAGTGAGCTTCAGGAAGAGAAGGGCCCCGTCATCACCATCTTCTGCCACCGAAAACGGGAATGCCGCCTGTACTGATGGGGTGAGCGTCTGGGAATCAGAGAGTTCAATCTCCTTGCTCACTTCCAGCGCCGGGTACCAGAAGTCATTATCGTATTTCCCAAGCTCCCAGCACTCCCAGTACGTCCCACTGAAATCGAACGTAAGCCCAGCAATCTCAGTTGACCACCCCAGAGTGAAGTCAACTTCCTTGCTCCAGTCAGCTCCTTCCTCACCGAACTCACGGAACCCGTGATTGTAAAACACTCCGGCATATAGCCCACTCTCGTGCTCCAGCGCGAGTTCGCTTACCCACGAATCCTTCCCGCACAAGAGCCCGAAATTTGTCGCATACGCAGTGGAGTAACCTGTGCTGAGGGCAACGGAAATCGGGTTCTCCTCTTGTCCTTGTTCCTGCGCCTCCTGCGCAATGCATGCTACAGAAAGCACACCGACCACCAAAATGACCATGTACTTACTCATTTTTCAAACTCCCTTCAATTACATAGCGTTACGTTTCTCCCAAGCCAACATAGACTCAAGAGTCTTTCATCATCACCAGTTTTCCCTACTTCTGCTCGCTTCCTTACTTTCTCCGGACAAGAACCGGTTTAAGTTCAGGGCATCCTAAAGCCCAAAGCAACCAGATGTAGCCAATGATTCCGCATAAGCAGTACCACACGGCTTTTCCTTTCCAAAGAGTTCCCATAAAAAATCCGTATATTATCTCAGGCATAAATCTGCCTGCTTTTTTTCAAAGGGAAGCCCCTGCACGCGTTGTGAGAACTCTGGCTAGTGTGCATGCAGGGGCTTTTGGTGCAAGAAAGAAAAGCCCGTGACTCAGATGAAGACGTCATGGGCTTTCATGCTGTTGACGTCAGCCGGTAGGTCACTCAGAGTTGACCGGGATGATCGCGCTCAGGATGAAGAACTTGGCGAAGTTCATCAGGCGCGCCTTGTTCCATTCGCTTCCGCCGACAAGCGCAATCTGGACTTTGGAGGAGACGACTGTTTCCCCCTCGAACTGGTCGACATACAGCCATTTCCCTGAGAGGGAGTTGGCAGTAGACTGAGGGGCGAAGAAGGCGCTCTCATCCTCGTCTGCCTGAAATGCCTGGGCCTCATCGCTACTTACATCCTTGGCGTTGAGGAGTACATCAAAGACGTACTCGCCTTTGCCGTTCGATTCCCGATCTGGAGCTTCAACCCACAGGACAGTGCCGCCGAGGCGGTCCTCGATCTCCTTGCCGTTCAGGACGTATCTCATTATAAGATCTCGGTCCTTGACCCTGAAGAACCAGGCGTATCTGACGCGGTCGTACATCGAATCGCCTTTTGTGAACACGGCCGGATAGGCGTTGAAGGGCCCTGCTGCAAAGGTCACGCCGCCGGGGTAGCCCATGATGTCGTAATCAGTCACTACCATCTTCCTCGCTTGCCCTTTGACGACCTTTGCCACGAGCATTTTCGCGATTCTTGATGCCCTTTTTGCAGCCGGCGGCTTGCCAAGAGCGGTCCCGGAGAACTTGCTTGGGCTGTCTCTGAGAACCCGGTTGTCAATCTGCAGAGTGCCATTGCTGTACAGGTACTCATTCGCATCCGAGATGGGCACAATACCAGACAACTGCCCTGCAGGCAGGTCTGCCCACTTCTTCGAGCTGGGGTCCTTAGGTGCCTGGTACGCCGTGAAGTTGACTTGATAGACCAACATTCTCGGCTTTGCCTCAATTCCCTTGGTGATAGATGCTTTTTGAGCCTGCTTGTACGTGATGTTGCCGGCCATCCGGAGTGTGTTGCCGACGAACACGTCAAGGGCGTATACATCGACTGCCTCTGGCTTGACCTTGCCGTTTTCATCCTTGTTCGCCAATTGGCGTGTACCAAAGTCGATGTTGAGTGTACCGGTGATACCGTTTGCAGGCACCTTGTCTGGCGTAAGCGTACCGCCCGTCTGCGTCACCTGCGCCATCGCCGGCATCGACACTGCCAGAACGACCAACATAACCAACATGATTGTACTCACAATCTTCTTCATTTTGTGTTACTCCATTACTAGTGTTTCTTGTTTGATGAGTCTCTCACATTTGAGGCTCTATTTCACAACCGTTACATGTGATCTACTGCGCCATGGTCAACATCCACAGAGACTGTCTGCTCGTCACCGTGACCTGCAAACCCAGTCCCCACGAAGGCTCTGGCCTTCAGATAAATCATCGGTCCTCCGAAGTAATCAATCCAGGCCAATACGAAGATAAGCCCATCTCCGAGACTCAGCCCATGTCCATTCCTGACGATCAGGACAAGGACTCCGGTTATCAGGTTAGCCGCCACGCCTGCAAAAAACAGGTCCCCTACAAACCTGCGCATAGAGAAACTTGCGTATAGTGCTTGGCCACCCTCGACAGCCAAAGCTCCCATCCCTGCGAAGGCGATGACGATTGCAGCCACATACGTGTGCATGAAGCCGAAATTCAGGAGTCTCAGACACGCCCAGATAGCGACCAAGATGAGCAGCATTGGGAAATGCGGCAGTCTTTCTGCAAGGTTCTTGAGCCACTTGACCCTGCAATAGAAAGCGTCGATTGCCGAGATAACTTTCCCTATTGGACCTTTGTGCTTCTTTTGCTGCGGCGGCCCTACACCTACAGTCGGTACACTCTGCTGTTCCGCCATCTCTCTTACTCCTTTCTGCCTAATCGGCAAAATGGTTTCACTTGCTGTCGGTCTGTGCCTGCACTGTTGGCTGCGATAGCCTAGCTTCCTCGCGCGCCTGGTATCTTTTGAGTATCCAGACTCCCAAAAGTGCGAGTACGACCACGATAATCACTATGGTCCACCAACCTCCCGAACGGGTGTTGCTGGTGCTATTCTGATTCGGCACTGTTCAACTCCTTTCCCTAAAGACCCTATCTAAGGCTAAGCACGCGCTTTTACCTTTCCTTTCATCACTCTCACACTCTATTTCTTTTCATAACCCCTCATGTTACTTGTGCTTTTTTCCCTTTTACATTCTACACCGGCTCACCTCCTTTCAATAAGCCATACGGCTAAGATAGAATCTCAGTATTAGAAACAGAATCAAAAGGAAAGGGCCTCCCACATCCCCTCATTTCCTCCTTGAAATGAACATAAGGATTGCTACCAGGAGGCCCTTTCACAACCCACGACCACCCCGCCAACTTCTCACCACAAAATGATGATCACGACGACTTCATTAGACTCCGGCTTTAAGCTCACCATCGCTAGCTCCCTTTCAAAACCAAATTCAACCACGCCTTGTACCCATTCTTCAACCACACAGCCGCACGGGCAGAATCGAACTACCTTCTTAACCCGAAAGTTAAGTGTCCCACAGGACTTTACCATGCAGCACTTCTCAAGCATCCCTGCCTCGACCCTTCCCGAAGCCTTACTTCTTTTCACCACCCTCACAAGTCGTCGATTGCATCATGTGCAGCCGAGAGCCTCTCAAGTGTAGGCCATGATTCTTCTACCCCATCATCAGCCCTACTTGCTTTAGAGGTTTTCACAATCTCTCTCAAGATAGCCAGATATTTGGCGTTGAGAGTGTCGAGTTCAGAAGCATCAAGTTCAGATGCCTGAACAAACAACGAATCATGTCCCTCCTTCATTTTCTCCTCGGCTTGCCAAAAGAAGAACCAGTCCTGGGCGCAGTCATGAACAAATCCATCCCTACCCCAATCCACGAAGCGGAAGCTCCTAGAGTACCTCATCCCCTTCAGCATGCCTTGAATTCCACCCACCTCTTTTTCTGACTCAAAAAACGAGCGGAGGTCTTCATCACTATCTACCCCCTGAGGGAGAGATACTCCGAAGAAAATGTGGACATTGGGAGAGTCCAGGTAGTCCTCCACTACCGCAACCCTTTTCCCATATTTATCTGGCTGAAGAAAAACCACCTTCGGAGCAGGTAGGTTAGCCATCTCCACATACAGGTGTGGGAAGGGATTCACTGTTTCTTGCGGGGGTGGCGGAGTGTTGGTGTTAGAGATAGGGAACAAGATAATCAGAACACCAAACCCCACACAAAGGATAGCCACCCAAAACCAATTTTTGTTCCACCAATTACTTTTCATGTTTAACTCACTTTCTGCCCTTAAGGCCATTCAAGTGTTCCATTGAAGGTTACTCACCGCCCTCTTAAGCCGGTATCTCCCTAGCTAAAAGAGGTACAGACAAGTACATACAGAGAGGATAATTGTTGATAGCAGAAGTGCCACCGGCCAAATTCGAATCTGATACTGAGCAGTTCGTCCGCCCATACTCATTGCGTTAAGTATGTTTGCTACACCGCACCAAAAACTTGCCATGATTAGGAGGACCAAGAGGCCTACTGCAAGCACTATCAACACCGCGGCGATGGACATAAATATCCACCAGCTACCCTAGGAGCGGGCAATGAACAACGCAGTAACTAATGCGAGGACTATGCTCGTGAATTCCAGAAAAAATGGGTCATCCCGATTCCATTTTTCATGTATGAGGACTGCCGCAAAGAACAACACCGAAACATAGGCAGCAATCAAACACGCCAACCATTGTTTCCCCGCAATGAAAAATGCCTGCGCCAGAAATGCGAAATACCCCACTGCAAAAAGCTCTAACTTTGTTCCACCAGTCATAATGCACTCCCTTTTCATCTTGCCGTTCGAGGCAATCAAACATTCACTTCATTTCCATCTGCCACGTTTCATCACCCTCTTCAATTGGCTCTCCGAAATGCCAGGAGTAGTTAAGCCAGTTTGCCAGCACAATGGTTATGCCAACATAGGCACCTAACCCCGCAACTGCCAATAGAAACATCCCTGCACACACAAGCACTTCCATATGCTACCCTTTCACTGCCAACTGCCAACTGAAGTCTAGAACTCTATCTCAACTCATCAGGCTTTTCCGAGCCTGTTTGTATTCAGAATAAAAGGGCTTCTCAACCTGTGTGAGGCCAAGAAGCCCCATGATGTCGAAGGTAATTAATTCACGAATGGCCGATAAGCCATCAACGACTCTGTTTTAAGTAGCCCATGTGGATCTTGTAGCCCTTTTCTTGGTGTGAGCCTGCCCAGAAAGGAGCCCTAGGCCACGGGGATTTTTCTTCCTTGAAAATCCACCCCCTTGCCTCCAAAGCAGACTTAACACTATACAATTCGTCTCTGCTGTATAAGAAAAGGACACCATGGACTTCCTCAGACCAACCAATGTGACTGCAGAGAGCCTCCAAGAGGTATGCTCCCTCCACGTCAGGAGTAACCTGGTGTACCAAATCCGGGTAGTAAGGGACAGGAAGCAATCTTTCATCTTTTATTGCAATCTGTCTCACCGAACCGGAAATAGGGCTTCCAATACCTCCTATAGAGCTAATGTTTCCACCACTTGCCTTTGTTGCATGTGTCTTGACCGAACCGGAAATAGGGTTTCCAAGGCCGCTTATAGAGTTAGTACTTCCATGGCTCGCAGGAGCTTCAGCCTTTTGAGCTTCAGAAGTATTCTCCTTTTCCGGAACAACTGCCTGCTTTGAATCTCCTTGCGACCTAAACGGGTTCGGGATAATCCCAGGAAATCCTATGATTATGATCAAACCCACGACAAACAGAACCGCCAATACGTTCTTGTACATAACACACTCCCTTTTCTGCGAATCAATCGCAAAATGTCCAGAATCCTATCTCAAAGCTCTCGCTAACTCTACCTTAAGCTTCTCTTGCTTTTCTCTTTTCATCATCCTCTGTTTTTCCCATTTTCCAGGTTTATCCGCGCTGTTTTTCTCATTTCGTTGTTGCTGTTTTTGCTTCGTATTGTTTCTGTTGTCTAAGTTCTATGAGGAAAAATCCTCGGGTTTGCGGATGTGTTTTTGATATGATAACTATAATGTGATATTTTTTATGTCAGAAATGCTCTCCGATGTTCGCATTTCTGATCATCCTAAAGTCGCAATGAACTCAGCGACTTTCTGATTTTAATCTTATGACTTTCTTCCAGCCCTTGCTGTTTTTAACTTCTTCAATCTTAATTATGCCTGATTCAAGCAGCTTGTTTTTGACTTTGTTTCCCTTTCTTGCGCTTAGTCCTAATATATTATATATTTCAGTTGTTGTGTAATTATGACTTGGATTTTTCCCTAAAAACTCCAAAAATTTTTCCTCTGAATTGTTGTTACTATCTTCCCCTATATTATCTCCATTTTCAGGAGTACTTTCCGCTTTATAAACTTTATTATTTTGTATTTCTGGAGTAGTAACAATATTAGGCTTTGGCGTAGCAACTATAGGCCTACTAGGTGCAATAACTGGTTTAGGTATTGCTGGCTGAGTTACAAAAGTAAATGTGCTTGGAATAACATAATTAGGCGCAGCTGCAGGTTGAGAGTTGGTTACAGGTTTCGGTGTAACAATAACGGGTTTAGACTCTTCCTGTTGGGGCATAACTGTTATTTTTTCTTCTGTGTGTAAAGAAGGTATCTCTTGTTTATTCAACTTTTGTTTTAAAGCATAATTTATAACATTAAAAACATCAGCAATTGAATAATTTCCCTCTATTGTATTTTCTTCTAAAACTCTTTCAACCATATTGATATGCCATCCCCTATTAAGCTTTTTCTCAACAAATTCATAAAGTATTTTTTGAACCTCGTTTAGTTCTGCTCTAGGAGCATTAAAAACCCTGCTCACTGGTTCATTTTTCTGCGGAACATTTTTTACATCCTGATAATTTTCTATAATTTCTTTCTTAGTCAATTGAGGCTCTTTTCTCTTTGTATCAACAAACACCATTCTGTTGACTTCCTGAAGCTTGTCTAGATTCTTGAAGCTGTCATCCTTTCCAATTCTAGAATATTCAGCGTTCCTGAATCTCTCAACATCTCCGTTAAAAAGCGAGTGCCTTGGAACTCTTACTTCCTCTTGCTTTTTCTTCTCCTTGCTCATTTCTTCAAAAGACTTGGGCTGAATCAACGCTTTTTTAAATTCAGGGTCTTTTCCCTCTTCAATCTGCTTGCTCTCGAAAATAAATTTCATTCTCCCTTTGACATCGTAATCAGAAACTTCCCTGCTCCTTAAATCCACATTTGCCACTTCGATTAAAAAAGGCAGAGCATATCTCTCTGATAATTTTACAATAGCTGAGCCAACAGGAAGCATGGAAAAATAGTTCCTATTCTCTCTTAACTGCAGTAATCCAGAAACAGCTTCTATATCCTGTGGAAGCTGCTGCTGAAAAGCAATTAAACAGGCAGAATTCCCAGAAACAGTGTCGCTTATCTTAGAAATATGTTGGTCAAGGCATATCAAAGAAGTTCCATACTCTCTCATTTCCCTATAAATCATATCTGTGACAGACTCGTTTGCAAAATGAGTCTTTTCCTTCAAAAATATATTATGGGCTTCGTCAACAAGAATTGCATGATCAAAATTATCATTAATTCCAGTTTGCCTGGCTTTCTTTAGCTTGTAAATATAAGTCAAGACGAACTCGCAGAAAAATTTCTTTTCTATTGACCCAAGAGTATTCAATTCAAATATGACTTTTTTCTTCAGCAAATCATCTACATTTAAGCTTTCTTTTCCTTTATAATTAAGAGACTTGCCAAAATTGCCAAAAGTCATTATGTGGGCTATCCTCATTGCGCTCATAAGCCAGCTTGCCTCTCTTCCTTTTTTCTTCTCCAGCTTGTCATCTAATCTCCACTTTATCTCATTCCAGGTAGGATAGTTCTTGCTGCCATTGTAGACTCCAAAATCCCTGTAAGCTTCATCTAAAGTTTCAAGAAGTATCTTATGAACTCCAAAAGAAGCAAAAAAGCTTTCTGTTATCAAGTCACATAAAACATTAATCCATTCCTTAGGAGAAATTCCTGGAGGCGGCTCATTTATGTTAATTTTAAAATAATTGCTTATGTTTTCATTTCCTACAGTAAAAAGCATAATTTCAGGGTCAGCTAACAATAGCGGCCTAAAAGATTTCTTCCAGTCAAAAATCAAAAAAGGCTTCTTCTTCTCAATAAAATTACGGATAATATGAAAAGCCAAAGTAGTTTTTCCGCTTCCGCTCATTCCTGAAATGCATACATGCCTCATCCAATCTTTCTCTCTTAGATTAAAAGGAAAAAGTTTTTTTCCAGCGTAGCTTACCAAAGCAAGATTATAGTCTCCATCCATATCCTCTTTCTTAGGAGGCTCCAGCAAAACTTTCTTGTCCAAAAGTTCAGAAAGATGCTTTCTATATAGAACATTCAAAATATTTTCTATTTCTTCTTTCTCTTCCAGAGTCTGTGCCATTGCATATTTCAAGTAGAGGTCATCCATTCTCTTTCCAAATACAGGCCTAAGCTTCATGCATAATTCTTCAACAGTTAATTTGTATTGCATTTTAAGAAGACCTCCTATTTTCATAATTTGAGCGAATAACAGTTCCATGCCTGTCCTCGATTGTAAGAGGTATTTCTGCATTCTGTGCTAATTTTGAATAAAAACCGGGATTATTTGTTATATTTCCGATATCATAGTTAAAAAAAACACAGATTTTCAAAGGGTGATTTCTATTCAAATTATCTCTCTCATAAATCCTAATTTCTGCACCATCAAAATATAAATTTAAATAGCTATTTCTAGAGATAGAAACCATTCCTGTTTCTGCATCTTCAATTGCTCCACCTAAATCCAGTTCTTTCATTCCGGTATCTTTAATAACAACAGATTTCTTTCCAAATTCTTCTTTAGTTCTTTTCAAAGCTTTCAAAAATCCAAGATACAATCTGTCTATTTGCATTTTAATTCAAGCCTCCTTCGGGATTATCCTTATAGACTATCTCTTCCAATAAATCAAGATGTTTCATGCAATCCAGATAATCAGAACTTCTTTCTAACTGCTTATACTTTGATTCCAAAAGCTCTCGAGTCTCTCTAAAAAGTTGCTGGTATTCAAAAACATCATAACAACTAGTAGGCAAGAAGCCCCCATCTGCAAAACATTGGTACGTGTATCTAATCCCGTCCCTAATTTCAGTTAATCGAGTCCCATCCAAATTAAGTCGGCTATGTCGGTTCATTTTAATTCCCCCCTCTGCCTTAAAGCCATTTCTGCCTGGAGTCTATCAAAAGATTGAGCTGCAAAAACTTCATATTTTGAAAAATCGGGATGATTTTCTGCAGTGCCTATAAGTTTAGAATACCCTTCTCTTAATTTATCCATTCTCTTAAAATGTGTGTCAAAAAAATCATATATCCCTGATAATTCTTCATAATCTTTTTCTTTTAACCATCCACCCTGAATATCCTGAAAAACATTGAAAAAGAAATCAGCTCCTTTTTGAAATCTTCTTTCTAGTCTTCTTATTTTATGAGATTTCTGTTTTACTTCTCCTTCAACATTTAAATCCCTTGCCTGCTCAAGCGTGCTAATTAAATGTCTATTATAAGTCATAAAATCATCATAAGCATGACGAATTTGCTCTTGAAGGCGAGTTCCTAAGTTATCAAACAAATGCCCAATCATTAACCCAACAGATTTTCTCCCTTGAATCTCTCCTTCAAGCAGTAAAGGATCGAAATCCTCTGAACTTCTTTTATCTAATCTAAGATAGTCCTGCTTTGCTTTAAAAGCAGCTCCTTCTATTGTCTTAGCATATTCTCTTGAATCTTTTCCTCTATATTCTCGTATTGGTATTGATAGTTGTACCATGTTAATTCAAACCCCTCCAAGTATGGCCAGCAAAAGTCAGATTTCCAAATACGCAACTTCCCAAACCTTTTCCTTTAGTCTTTAACTTCATTTTATTCCTCCAGGATTTTCCCTAGCATATCTATTCTGCTCTGCCTTTGAGAAAGCTCTTTCTTTGAGCCTCTTAGCTCTTCCTTGAGCTTGGCTACGTCCTGCCAGCAGTTGATTTTCTCTTTTAGCTGAAGCTCTGCAATCTCAACTTGCTTCTGTTTTAAAGTTATCTTATCCCTTGCAGCATCCAAGCCCGGTACACTTATCTCCCTAAGAAAATTGTTTATTTCCATCTTTATTTTGTCCCCTTCATTAAAAACTGCCTGGCTTAATCTTTCCCTTCCTTCAATTAAAGTCTCAATTTCAGAAATCTCCTGCTGAAGGGAGTCTATTTTATCCTTGCCTAAACCCTCTAAATCTCCAGAGGTATTCCATGGTTTTTCTTGTTCTTCCGACTTAAAAAGCTCCTTTCCCTTGCTAGATATATCTCTAATTTCCATGTAAATTACATTAAATCGGGGTTTATAAATCTTTCTATAAGTAACTACTTGATAATTACAACTAGAATAAGCTAAAAAGCTCTTTGAGCCACTCCCAGAATTTAACAAAAGGAGAAAGAGAAGGATTTGAGATAACAGGTCTCTGATAATTGTAAATCTGGCTAATTTCCTGGCTAGACAGGCTCCTATTATATATCATCACATTATCTATAATGCCGTTGAAATAACCGCTAGATGTGCTATCGCCGCACCTTCCAATACTCCATCTATCCACAGTAGTAGAATATGTTATCGAATTACTAGTTAAATTCACCTTATAAATGCCATCTACATATAATCTTTTGTCTACATCTCCATTAAATACCCCTACAACATGATGCCAGCCAGTATTATTAGCTACAACATCAGAAGAAAGAATAATCTGCCCTGTGTTTCTTCCAAATATAGAAATATTGCCATTATTGGAAATTGAAAGACCGTAATGAATATTAGTATGGGTCTTATTAGCTATTGTGAAAAAATAACTGCTCTCATTAGTTTCTGTTTTTATCCATATAGACATAGTAAAAGGATAGCCTGAAACTAACTGAACATCTTGTTCAATATAATCGTTCACGCCATCCAGCTTAATGCCTTTTCCAGAAGTGCCATTTACATAAATAGGATTCCCAATAACAACCCCATTATAAATCCCCTTTTCGTCATTTGCATTATCTTCAAATTTCCAATAAGCGACATAATCCTCAGGGATAGGAGAACTGCATCCTGTATCCAAACTATCTGTCTGCCCATCACAATCATTATCAATATTATCGTTGCAGTTATTATTCGTTAAATTTTCCAGTTTAGTTATAATCTTATAAGAACACTGATTATTCAAGGAATCACAAAAATAATCTCTGAATTGTAATGAAGAACATCCGTCTGCATTACAATCTCCATCTGAAATGCACTGAACACACTTTCCAATCAAACACTTGCCGCCTGCGCAGATAGTTCCATCGCTTTTATTAATATCCGCGGGGCATGTTGCTGAACTTCCTGAGCAGTTTTCAGCTGCATCACATTCTCTTAAAGCAACTCTGCAAATCGTAGAAGACGAGTTAAAAGCATTAGTCGGGCATGTTGCTGAAACTCCATTGCATTTTTCAGTTATATCGCATACACCAGTTGATACTCTGCATATATTCCCACTCGAATTTGCATCGTCTGGGCAAGCTGCTGAATTGCCCTTACAATATTCTGCTGCCCCACATGCTCCAACTGATGCCCTGCAAAGAGTTGTTGAAGTATTGTATCTTACTTCACATTTTTTAGTTGCATTGCAAATTCCATAAGAGCAAGTGTTATCCAAATTGTTGCAATCACTATCAACACTGCATTGGGGTATTTCCTCGCATCCACTTCCAACTATACACTGCCAACCCGTAGGGCATAGAGTAAAGTTAACTCTATGAAGGCAAGTATCTAAAGATAAATTATAACTGCAATTATAAGGCTTAGCTCCCTGACAAAATAGCCCTTCTGACTTACATCCAGTATCATTTGTGCAGATTACGCATTCAGGATAATTAGGATAAATTATGAAGTTATTGCAAGGCCTTTTTTCACACGTGCAGTTAACCAGGCAATTATTAAAAACATTAGAATATACATAATAGTCATTTGCATTGCATCCTGTTAAATTATCGCAATTTGTTTCAGGGCAGTTATTTAAAGCATCGCACTCTGCTCCACAATTTGCCTTATCACAGGTGTGAGTTATAATCTGTGTGACCCCAGTGCATTTATTGCTCCAACAAACTGAAATATTTTCAGGCGCAGAGTCAAAGGTAAAAGGATTATTATCTGAAGAATCGCTGCAGCTCTCAATCTTAGGCAAGTTCAAGGAAGTACAATTATCATCTCGAGTACATTCAGGAAGAATGCAAAATCCATTAGAGCAGCCATAACTACAATTATAACTCTCGTTTCTTGCTTCAAAATCAGTGCCATTGTAATAACAATAAAACTCAGTCAGATTGGTGTCGCAATAATCTTCAAATAAAAAAGGACCTATAGTGACATTTCCCTTGGAAAAATAATTTCTTCCGTCACTATCTGAACAATTTATCGAATCGTTTATGCAAATATCTCTTACACCCTCTCCAGTATAGCAATAGCTGCCACTAGCACAGGCACAAGAAGGAGGGTTTCCGCCGCCACCTCCACCTCCACCACCTCCGCCTCCGCCGCCACCTCCGCCAGGACTGCTCTGATTTGTCTGGTTAGTTGTCTGATTAGTAACAATGCTGCTGTCATTTATCTGAGAAGGACTTTCAGAATACTCCAAAGAGATCTTTACTGAAACTATGTCCTTGAAACTGTCTATACCTAACTCAGAAGCAGAAATCTCATATTCCCTCTTAACAACCTCGGGCTCATAAACGAATTCAGAATTATCACTTGCAGTAAATATTATAGTCAATTTAGCTACTTGTTCCAGATTAATATTATCAGAAATCTGGATATAAGCAGTTTCCTCATTTTTTACAGTAGCTTTTTCCAAACCTTCATCGATATAAAGAACCCTCTCAGCTTTATTGGAAAAACCCTTCTCATAAACTAGGATTCCAAGAACAACTAGGATTCCAAGAAAAACAATAAAAATAGTCGAAATAAGAATAATGATTGAAGTCTTTTTCTTTTTTGCTTTTACCGGAGCAACTGGCTGAACTAAAGGAGCAGGTTCGTACTTCTTGCTAGCAATTGGCTCGGGTTTATCAGAAACAATTATCTCGCTGATTGTATCTGGCTTAGGAAAAGCCTGCGGGCTGTAAACACCAGTGTTTTTATAGACGCCAGATTTCTGTCTCTTATGCTTCTCCAGCTTTCTTCTGATAACTTCTGCTATATCTTCCTCATCTTTTTTTTCGTATTTTTTCATGATTATAACAGCAAGAGGTGTTTTATAATATTAACTAAAAAAGCCCTTGACAGCTTCCCAAAACCTGGCAAATGGGGAAAGTGTAGGAGTTGGTACTACAGGCATGGGCTTTTGGCTTTCATAAATGCCGCGTATTTCCTCTGCGCTTAAGTCATAATTCCAGACTTTAACCTCATCTATTGTTCCGTTGAAATATTCCGCAGGCACAGAATAATACCTGCCAACATAAAAATTTCCTTTTGAAAGGTCCATAGGCCCTTTCCTGGTAGCTGCAGAGACCAAACTGCCATTAACATATAATTTAAGGTTATTCTCTTCCTCGCTAGAATCATAAGTCATGACAAGATGATACCATTTATTATAATTAGTATAAGGCCCAAAAGATACTCTTGGCTCAAGGTCGCCACCTATCCTAATAAATCCTTGAAATTCATTTTTACGCACTTCAGCAGGGCAATATCTTAATATCAATGTGTCGTTTTTCCAGAAAATACCAGGATAATTGTTAGAGACAGGTTTAAGATAAACCCAGGCAGAAACAGAAAATTTATAATCCAAATCAATGCCCGAGCTTGGCATTTCTATAAAATCATCTATTCCGTCAAAATTATAAGCCTGCCCCAAAATTCCTTGAGTTAAGACAGGATTCCCATAAACAATCCCCTCGCTTCTTCCAATTGAATCCTTTGTATCTCCATCAAATTTCCAGTAGGCTATCAGCCCTAATTTTCTAGTGCCCTCGTATTCCCTTAGAATCTCTTCTGGGATAAGTGAACGATTCCATATCTTAACTTCATCTATTGTTCCGTTAAAAGGATATTCGCCAGTTTTGGTATACGCGCCCATCAATACAGATTGGTTATTAGAAGTGTCCTGCCCTTCATCAGAAACAGAGCTCAAAAACGAACTATCAATATAAAAGCTTACTTTATTTCCAGAATCTCTTACAACAGTAATATAATGCCAGTACCCATCATATAGTCTTTCGTCTAGATTGGATTGGTGATAACGGACCCCCGCGCCATTGTTTGTCAAAAGAGCTAGTTGATTTCCCCTACCGTAGACTCTAAAATGCCAATAAGATTCTGAGGTTTCTCTCTTAGCAAGGATAGTCCTGTCCCCTGAAGAATTGGCTTTAATCCATGCGCCAATAGTAAAATTGTTAGGGCCGAAATCTAAGCTGGTCTGGTTGCCAAAATCAATGTAATTGCTCCCGTTAAAATCATAGGCTTGACCCAGAATTCCTCTAGTTAAAGATGCTCCATTGACTATTCCATGATTAATGCCAATAGAATCATGTGCATCTCCCTCAAAACTCCAATAAGAGACTGGCATATCTTTTTTAGTATTCCAGTACTCTCTCAAGACATCGTCAGAAGTCAGCGAACGGTTCCATATCTTAACTTCATCTATTGTTCCGTTAAACGACTGCGCCTTAGCTATTATATTATTTGAACAGCCTATAGTGAGACTAGACTCTGAATCCTGAATTCTGCCATTTACATTTATCTGATCGCTTAAGGCAGCATCTACATATAATTTTGCTGTTTGGTTTATTGAATCATAAACTGCAACAAAATAATGCCAGACATTGTACGCTGGCTTAGACTCAGTTACTAATTTAAATCTTGATGTATCATTATAGAAAAACATTGATATTTTGCCTTTATCAATGCCATAAACAGGGCCGTTAAGACTTGCATAATATGAGCCAACCCACTGGACACTGCCATATTTTGAAAAGAAATGCTCATAATCATTTGCAGGCTCTGGATATTTTGCCCACCACGAAATTGACATCTGCTCATAGCCTTCTAGATTTCTACCACTGATATTTATATAATCATCAACTCCATCAAAGGAATAAGCCTGCCCATTAACTCCCCCAATCAAAGAGGCTCCATTGATTGTCCCATTATTTCTCCCAACCGAATCATTGGAATCTCCTTCAAATTTCCAGTAGGAAACCAGCCCTTCTATAAACAAGCATTTCCCAGAAGCGCAGCTGTATCCACGAGAACAGCCAGGCGAGCAAGTGCCTCCGCATCCATCGCTTCCGCATTGCTTCCCAACACAATCTGGCTTACAGCCATCTCCACCTCCTCCGCCACCCCCGCCTCCCCCTCCAACTGACCTATTCTGGCTTGTTTGATTTAAACTTTGATTGATAGAAGGATAAACTACAGTGCCATTTGGCTCTCCATGCTTATAACCAAAAATAGCTCTGACTGAAGTTACATCATCAAAATTCTCCAACCCCAAGTCAGAAGCATGAACATTATACTCTCTGCTAATATACTCTGGATTATAAAGATATTCTGCATCATCTACACTAAAAATAATCTGGACTTCTCGAAGAAGGTCTAAATCTACCCCTTTTTCCAGTTCAATTAACGCCTCTCCATTCTCTAAAACAACTGCTTTTTCTATATTTTCAGAGCTATTCAACTCTCTCTCAGATGAACTCATAAAAAAAAGAAGATAAATAATTAACAGAGCTATCAATAAAAGAATGATAATTATAAGAATAATTAATATTAGCCTGCCTTTCTTTCTTTTAGGCACTTCAGCCATAGTGCCTGGGGGATATGGTGCTGCTCTACTAGGTACAGCTGCTGGCGGTTGTTCTTTTAATGATGAAGTAACTTTATTTGGAAAAATAGATTCGTTAACTTGAACCGCCGGACTCGATTGCATCCCTAAGCGGGCATCTTGCTTGCTAAACTGGACTTCCTTAGGCTCTTGGGGTATTGGTTCAGATTGAGAAGGGAGGTACTGGTTAAAATCACTTTTAGGCTGCATAGGGCTTTCTCTTTGAACAACCCTCTCTTCCCCTTTACCCACCCCGCTTTTCACAGATTCTTGTCTTTTATGCGCCTCTAATTTTTTTCTGATAACTTCTACGATATCTTCCTCTTTTTTAGACGGACTCATATAAAGACATAAGAAAATAAGTTAATAAAGCTTGCTCCAGAACTAATTCAAAAAGTCCTTAACAACTTCCCAAAATCTAACAAATGGGCCCAGTGAAGCGGCGCTGCCTGAAAGCTCAGAACTCTCATTTCCCTGAACTGCAGATGGCGCATACTCAAAAAATGCCATAGCAGCAGTTACATCCTCAAAATTCTCTAAATTTATATCGCTAGCATTAATCTCATACTCCCTACTAATAGAAATAGGATAATAAGGATGTTCGGAATTGTCTATAGAGCCAAAAACAATTAATAAGCTAGATACTTTATTCAAATCCACATCATTTGACAAGACTATAGAAACTTTCTCTTCATTATTTACAACTGCACTTTGTATGTTTTCGTTTACAGATAAGTCTCTAAAATTGCCCGTCGAATCTCTATACATCAAGAATAAAATAACAGCAACAATAATAACAGCCAGCAAAAAAACAATAATTGAAAGTTTGAGTATTGCCTTTGGCAACTTACTGCTTACTGGTTTAACTGAAGAAGGTTCATTAATTGGAACGGGCCTCGCTTCAATCGTGGGTTTAAATAAAGAAGATTCATCAACCGGAGCAACTGGAATATCTCTATCTGGCTCAACTATAGGGGATTTACTAACTTGAACAGGCGACTCCTCAAAAAGAGAGCTAGTTTTATACTGGGTATCTATCTCTGACTTAGCTAAAGAAGGTTCTTTAACTGGAATAAACGGCTCTTCAAAACCATCCTTAGGCTTAAAGTCTGTTTTTGTGGAACTAAAATCTTTCCTCTTAAGCTTCTCTAATTTTTTTCTAACTACTTCTGCAATATCCTCTTCCCCGCCTCTTTTTTTGTATTCAGCCATTATAATTATACTAAACAATATTTAATAAAGGTTACTAAACAATAAGACTCTTAACCCAATTCCAAAATCTAGCAAAAAGCGAAAGAGAAGGAACTGAACTTGCCTGGCCACTATAAATATCAAAAATTTCTTCTGAGCTTAGCGCCCTATTGAAAATCATGACTTCGTCTATTAAGCCATCGGTATAAAAATCACTATAGTTTATAGCCCCTATAGTAAAAGGCAGGTCGTTTGTTCCAATTTTAATCGAAGCATCTTTGCTGCCTTCAAAAACCCCATCTATAAACAAAGACATCAAGCTTCCATTATAAGTGCCAGCTATATGATGCCACTCGTTTAAAGGAAGCAGATGGTCAACCCCGCATAAGTCCTTTTGACCTCCAGCACTTCCATTGCTTATTAAAAAACAAGGATAACCCGGGCTAGTGCCCTTAAAATCCAAAGAATAAAGCTCCCAAGGATTGCTGTTGTAATTGTCAAACCTCTTTATCACCACTTTTCCATGATTTACAAAGGTTTCTTTTTTCACCCAAGCGAGTATTGTTAGTTCATCATCAATATCCAAAGAAGAGGAATCAGGAATATTTATATAATTCCCAGAAGAAACTTTTATTGCCTTGCCACCAACACCAGCAACATACTGCGGGCTCCCAATAATCTCCCCATTATTAATTCCATTTTCATCGTTTGCGTTATCTTCAAATCTCCAAGAAGAAACTAGCCCTTTCTTAGGCTTTAGTGCCTCGTACTCTTGTTTAACTTCTTCTTCACTTAATGCATAATCCCAGATCTTAACTTCATCTATTCGGCCTTTAAAAAATTCCTGGGGAGAATCATAATATTTACCGATATAAATATTCCCAGAAGAGCCATCAATGAATCCCTGGCGGGTAGCTTGGTTTTTAAGCTCTCCATTTATATATAACTTGAGGTTATCTAAAGACTCTCGGCTATCATAAGTCATAACAACATGATACCATTTATAGTAGACATTATAAGGACCAAACTCTACTCTTGGCTCAAGGCTCTCGTTAATTCTTAGAAATCCCTGCAATCTGTTTCCCTCCACAGAAGAGTATCTTAAAATAATATTATCCTCTTTCCATAAAATTCCAGGGTAATTAGTTGAAGTTGGTTCTAGGTATATCCACGCAGAAAGAGTTATTTTCTCTCTCAAATCAAGGCTCTCGTTATCAATTATTTCTATGTTATCCTCAACACCATCAAACTTATAAGCTGACCCATTTACACCTGAAAAAATAGAGGGAGTTCCATGAATAAACCCAGGGTTTTTTCCTACTAAATCAAGGGCATTTCCATCGAGACCCCAATAAGAAACTAAATTCCCTGCTTTAACACATTTTCCGTTTTCACAGAAATTTTCAGGGGGGCATACACCGCAATTTTTAACTGCTCCGCAAATACTGAAGTCACCGCAATTATACCCGAGAGTGTTGCATGTATCTGTGCAAGTCGTTCCTCCGCCGCCCCCACCGCCTCCTCCACCCCCTCCACCAGAAAAATTACTCTTTGTTTGATTTGTCTGGTTGGTTGTCAGATTTATAAGTGGAACAATAGGAGTTTCATTCTCAGGAGGAGATACGGGTTTATACTCTAATACAGCATCAACCGCACCTATGTTTTTGAAACTCTCCAGACCTAAATCGCTGGCATTAATCTCATACTCCCTGTTAATGTACCCTGGCGAATATGGATACTCTGTCCCATCATCAAACATAAAAATAAAAGAAACTTTCAAGATTCTCTCAAGATTAACCTCCTCTGACAAGGTTATAAGAATCTGTTCCTCACCTACTACAACCGCCCCCTCCAAACCCTCATTAACATCCAAAGATCTCTCAGAAGGCTTAATGAAAAATTTACCCCAAAAAGCAAAAAGGACAGTCACCGAAATTCCCAAAAGAACAAGAATAATGGCGATAATAAGAATAATGACTGAAGTCTTTTTCTTTTTTGCTTTTACCGGAGCAACTGGCTGGGACAAGGCAGGTGTAAGTTTATTGCTAGCAATTTTAGCAATTGGCTTGGGTTTCTCAGGAGCAATTATCTCACTGATTGTATCTGGCTTAGGAAAAGCCTGCGGATGGTAAACGCTTGTCTTCTTATAACCAGCAGATTCCTGCCTTTTATTATAGCTATTAGACCCCTGTTGCTTCTTATAACTGTCAGATTCTTGTCTTTTATGCGCCTCTAATTTTTTTCTGATAATTTCTGCTATATCTTCCTCGCCTCTTTTTTTGTATTCAGCCATTATAAATAAAAACAGGTATTTAATAAAGGTTACTCTAAAAACTCTTTGCCTAATCTTTTATTAAATTCTCCTGAAATACTCTTTAACATCAGCTTTTTAACTTCTTCGCGGTCTTTTGTCTTTCCTAAAGCCCAGCCTAGTTTTACTAAAGCAGTTTCAGGAAGCATGTCTTCCAAATAAAGAACCCCTGTTTTCAATATTCTCCTTCCAGACTCGTAGACATACGGGTCCAATCTGCCATATAAGGTTTGAGGAGCTGCGCATATAACCATTCCTTTTTCAACCATCTCTTTTAATTTAGGAATCCAGCTGTTTTTCCCTTCGTTTGCAACCTGCCCAATTCCAGCAAATTCTATTACCAATCCTTTAATTCCCTTCTTGTAATAATAATCTAGTATATCTGGGCTCTGCCCAGGATAAAATTTTATTAATCCAACTTCCTCAAATACAGCGTCTAATTCAGGCTTGTCTTCGCTCTTTTTTCTGTACTCTGAAATAATCTCTAATTTATCTGGCCAGACTTTAGCTATTGGCCTGCAGTTAATAGGCTTAAAAGCATCCCTTCTAGAGCTATGCATTTTTCTTACTTTTGTGCCCCTTAATGCATAACAAAAATCATCATTAGTAGAAGCATGTCCCACTAAAATAACCTCGCAGATATCAGATAAAGCAGCCCGGGCAGCGCACAACAAATTAAGGCGTGCATCTGAACTTCCCCTATCAATGCTCCTCTGGGAATAAGTCAAAACAACAGGCTTGTTTAGATTTCTCAAAAAGAAAGACAGGGCCGATGCCGTATAGTGCAAAAAGTCAGTTCCATGGCTAACAATAACTCCTCGTACATTATGGTCTTCCAAAGATTTTATAATCTGCTTGGCAAGCTTAATCCAATCCGAGCTATCCATATTTTCGCTCCATTTTGTAAATGGCTTGTGTATTCTTATATCTACAGCATCATAAATCTCCGGATAAGTGGAAAAAAATTCCGAAGGGCTTGTTAAATCTTTCACTCCCCCTGTTTTAGGGTCAAGTTTGCTTGATATGGTACCGCCAGTTAGATAAAAGTCAATAATTGGCTTGCCTTTCATTTTTATTTTTTTGTCACCTTCTCCTCCTTCACCTTCTTTAGTTGCTTCCTTAACTACTTTTATTCCCATTATCTCTTCTCTTTTAATTCCTACATTGTACCCTGTTTTCAGCTTCAAAAGCACAATTCCTGGGTCAGGGCTCTCTAAAAGTATGCCTCTTTCTTCTGATTTGACTTTCTTCACAATTACTTCATCTCCAGGATTAGCTTTTTCCATGTCGAAAATGGTTTTTTTATGCTCGATTCCATTTTCGAGCATCCTAAAAACCCTAAACAAAAAAGGGTTTTTTTGATAAAAAAAACAGGAAATTCAAGTTTAATAAGCTTTTTATATATCTAATTACAAGGTTATTCATGGCACAACTAAAAATAGGTCTTGAAGTACACGGATATTTGCAGACCAAAGAGAAGCTCTTCTGTACCTGCAAGGCAGAGCACGGCCTAAAAAAAGTCAAGCCAAATATGAATATCTGCCCAATCTGCACAGGCCAGCCGGGCTCAAAGCCAATGCTTCCTAATGAAGAAGCAGTAAAAAAGATAATACAAATAGGATTGATGCTCAACTGCAAAATTAACAAGCAGTTTTTATGGCAGAGAAAGCACTACAACTGGCCTGACCTTCCAAAAGGCTATCAGACAACTATATCCGGCTCTTATTCTATACCTGTAGGAGAAAAAGGGGAATTTGAAGGAATAAGAATAAGAGAAGTGCACCTAGAAGAAGACCCTGCCAAATGGGACCCATTAACTGGGTGTGTAGATTATAACAGAAGCGGCATGCCCCTTGTAGAGATCGTTACAGAGCCAGACTTTGAAACCTCTGAACAAGTTGGAGAGTGGCTAAAGCAGTTAATCTTAACTTTATCTTATATAAAGTCCCTAGATAAAGAAGCAGGAATAAAATCTGATGTTAACGTTTCTTTATATGGAGAGAGAATTGAAGTAAAAAATGTTAATTCTATTTCTTCAATTATGGAAGCAATAGATTATGAAGCAGAAAGACAGAAAATTGAAAAGCCCTTAAAAAAAGAGACAAGAGCATGGATGGCAGAGAAAAAAGAGACTGTTAAAATGCGGGAAAAAGAAGAGGCAGCAGATTACCGTTTTATTCCAGAGCCAGACCTTCCAATTATTAAGCTAACAGAAAAACAGATAAATGTAATTAAAAAAACAATTCCTGAATCTCCAAGACAGAAGCTTGAAAAAATAATAAAAAAGCATAAAATAAACAAAAAAGAAGCAGAGGTATTGACAAAAAATCTTGAGCTTGTGGAATTTTTTGAAAAAGTCTCGGAGAAAATTCCTCCTGATTTTGCGCTTCCCTGGATTACAATTGAATTGTTAAGGGTATTGAACTACAACAAAAAAAGCCTAGATGAAGTGGATATAAACCCAGAGCATTTTATAGAGTTGCTCCAGCTTGTAAAAGACAAAAAAATTACAGAACTAAAAGCGAAGAGTATCTTAAACGACTTTATTCCAAAATCCTTTTCTCCAAAAAAGCTCGCACAGTCCTCAGAAAGAATAACTGACAAAACAGAGCTTGAGAAAATAATAAAAACAGTAATGGAAAAAAATAAAAAAGCAGTTGATGACTTTAAAGCAGGCAAACAAGAATCCCTTAATTTCTTAATGGGAGAAGTAATGAAAGAAAGCCAGAGAAGAGCAGATTATAAAACAGCAATGGAAGTTCTAAAAGAAAAGCTAAAATAAGAATGGACGAAGAAAAATTTATTCAAAGAGTAGAAATTATGTTATATGAGACTTGCGGTTGTACAAACGAAGAAGCAAAAATAGTTTTAGAGAAGAGTTTAGAGAGAGTAAAAAGGAATATAAAAGAAAAAAGAAATTTTATTAGCGATAGATTAGCAGATCCAGAAAGAAAAAAGAGACTTAAAGAGGTAGAAGATTGGGCTAACTATATAAGAACACATAAAGCTGAAGAGTGGAGTAAAACCCAGAGCAAGATTATTGATGCTGAACTAAAGGAATTAAAGAAAGACTAATCTTCTATTTAACTCTTTCTGATTAGAAGAAAAATTAAAGAACTAATTATTTCTTCCTAGCTAAATATTGAACAAAAAGGCTTTTTTCTTTCTTTTCTTCTTTGAAATCGTGATATATTTTTTCTAGGTGATTAGTACAATTACGGACTAAACTACCCTCCTTACAATACATATATCAATTAACAACTTATAAATACTTTCATTCCTGTGATTAAATCTGAATTCCATTTCCTTTAAATAGAAGGGGTAGTTC
>Ga0315277_10000566_pt1 | contig 58586 bp, 47 predicted proteins | sample YL17G05_15_MG_FD_203695 | JGI IMG/M metagenome (GOLD analysis project Ga0315277, IMG submission 203695) | Sediment microbial communities from Yellowstone Lake, YNP, Wyoming, USA - YL17G05_15 | ecosystem: Environmental > Aquatic > Freshwater > Lake > Sediment | place: USA: Wyoming | collected... | reverse complement strand
TTATTAATTTTTTTTTTTTTTTGTTGCCGCGACCCCAATATCGCGTGAAGCGCCGCGAGCAATGCCACCCCAGCGATCCAGATCGTGTTGGGCGGATAATCCTGGACCGGAAATTTTAGAAATGATGGCAAAAACGGCGGCAGGAAGAACCGCATGTTGCTCAAATAGACGAAAAACGCTCCGGCCCGGTCCGTCACTTCATGGGTCGTCGGCTGGTAGAGAAAATCCGGATGGAAGTGGAGCAGGACGGCGATCGCGACGCTCGCCGCGGCCGCGACTCCGAACGCTGCGCGGAAGGCCCGGTTTCGCGTCCCGTCGAGGAAATACGCCAGCATCAGCGCGCCCGCCCAGATGAGCGGGGCTAGGACCCGCCCTTGCGGCGACACGCCCTGGCGATGGGTGAAAAAGGCATAGTTGAGGAGGAACGGCATGGCGATGAGCGCCGCATACCAAAAGTCGCTCCTGCGCCGCCTGAACGCCGGGACGATTCCGAGCAACGCGAACAGATAAACAGGCGCATAGAGAAGCAACCCATCCCGCTGGTCCAGGAAATAATCGAAGAACGAATCCAGCCGCATGGACAGGGGATAGGCCAGGATCCCCTGCGTCAGGGCCCGCGCGCGCTCGGGCGTCTGGATCCCCTCGTAGACGGCCATCGGGGAGAACGTCCCGTACATCGCGTAGACGGCGCCGTAAAACGCGAGGGCTCCGACCACCGGCAGGGCGAGGAAAAGCGGAATGCGGGCCCGCGCCTTGAACCGGAACCACAGGGCGTGGCAGCCGATCAGGACGAGCGATCCGAAGATAAAATTGTACTTCACCCCGAACCAGAAGAACGTCCCGAGGAGGAAGCCCATGAACAGGATTTGGCGCTTCGTCGGCGCCTCCTCCGCGGTCATCTTGCGGAAGACGTAAACGGAGAACAGGGCGATGGGGAGCTCGGGATAAAGATGGTTGGCGTAGAAGATGATGGGCGCGGTGAAAGCCGTGATCGCCCAGACGCCCAAAGCGAGCCCCTCCCGTTTGAACCGCTGCCGGATGAGGAGATAGATCTGCGTTCCGAGCAGGGCCGCCCAGACCGAGAGGCTCCCCTTGAGGACGAACGTCAGAGCTCGTCCCTTGAGGAGCCGCGCCAGCGCATACCAGGGCAGCATCAGGAACGAGATCCCCGGCAGGTTGATCGGGTACTGGTAATCGCCGCCTTTCCGTCCCTCCTGCGTGTAATGCTCGAGGACCATGTCCGGGAACTCGGCGCGGTTGTAGAAGTGGAACCAGTCCTGGCGGTCGTAATTGTCGGCGACGTTGATGTCCCGGTCGTAGAAGAGGCTGTCCGTGGTCATCAAGTAGGACGGTTCGTCTCCGGAGAACGTCACGCCCTCGCTCACCAGGATAAGCACGGCGAGGTTATAGATGAGGAAGGCGGCGAAGAACAGGATGACGAGCTTGCGCCGCAGGGGCAGGGCGCGGATCTTCTCCCGAAGCGCGCCGATCTTCCCTCCGTTCGTTTTAAGGAGCGGCACGATCGTCGTGAGCCGGACGTACAAAACGGCCGCGACGACGGCCAGGCCGAGGATCGCCAGACGGGCCCGCAGGTCCTCCCGGGTGAAGTAGTGGACGTTGAGAAGTGGGGTAAGAAGCAGAAACAGGGCCGGGACGAGCATCGCCCGGTCCGCCCGGAGCCGGGCCCCTTCGTCTGCCCCGAACAATCGGACTTCGAACCGCGCCAGGGCCGGGATCCCGAGTCCCACCAGGGCGAACGCGGCGAGGGCGATAGCCGGGAAAACGAACAATCCCGTTCCATAGAGCTTCAGGCCGTAGCTATGAACGTTCGCGTCGGCCGATTGGATCAGAGTGGTCAGGAAGAGCGAGGCGCCCGCGGCGACGAAGAGGGAGAGCCAGAGAGAGCTCGAGCCGCCGCGGCGTTCCATTGCTTGAGGTATATTCGGATGGGCCCGGAGTGTCAAGGGTGGGGAAATATGGTATAAACCCCCTCGATGAAGCGCGACAAGAAGGTCATCGTCGTCATGCCGGCCTACAACGCCGAGAAGACGCTCGAACGGACCTTGAACGACATCCCCCGGGAGTGGGTGGACGAGATCATCCTGGTGGACGACTGCAGCAAGGATGGGACGGTCGCCCTGGCCCGCAGGCTCGGGCTTACGGTCATCGCCCACGACAAGAACCTCGGCTACGGCGCGAACCAGAAGACCTGCTATGCCGAAGCCCTCGCCCGCGGCGGCGAGATCATGGTCATGATCCACCCGGATCATCAATACGATCCTACCGTGCTCCCCGCCCTCGTCCAGCCGCTCCTCGCCGGGACGTGCGACGCCGTCTTCGGCTCGCGCATGCTCGGCGGCCGCCCGCTCGAAGGCGGCATGCCCAAGTGGAAATACCTGGCCAACGTCTTCCTGACCGCGGTCGAAAACGCCACGTTCTACATGTATCTGACCGAGTACCATTCCGGCCTGCGGGCCTACTCCCGCCGTTACCTCGAGGCCGTGAATTTCCGGGCGAACTCCGACGATTTCGTCTTCGACTCGGAGATCATCGCCCAGGGAATCCTGCACGGGATGCGCATCCGGGAGATCCCGATCGAAACGCGTTACTTCGCCGAGGCGTCCCAGATCGGGCTCGGACGGAGCGTCGTCTACGGCCTATCGATCCTGAAGACTCTCGTCAAGTTCAAGCTGCACAAAAAGGGCTGGGCCCGCTTCGCCATGTTCAACGGACGGGCCGGACGCCGAACACATACGGGTTGACCCCCGTCCGGACGTCCGACATCCGCTCCAGGTGGATGGTGGCCCGGTAGAGGAACTTACCGTTCCAGCGGTAGGCGGGGGGCGATTCGATGATCCGGGTCTCGACCGTCCCCTTCGTCGTCGCGTCGAAGACAGGTGCGTCGAAGATCCCGAACTTGAGCCAGTAGCTCCCCGCCGTCGAGCCGTAGTCGACCTTGAGCTTCCCGACGGGGGTCTGTGTGGCGAAATAAAAATAGTAGTCCCGGTTGTCCTCGAGCAGGCCGAACCGCCCATCCTCGCCGCCGCGGGCGACGCGCGACAGGGCGTAGAAGTTGAGGGAGCCTGACGGCGAGAGGGAGACCCGCCGCTCCGGAACGATGGGGACGCGCGGGAAGAAGACGAACCAGGCGAAACAGATAAAGAGCCCCGCGGCGGCCAGAACCTGGTAATGCGGGAATTTCAAGCTGATCGTCCGCGGCCGGGCATAGCGGTATCCGACCATGAACAGCAGGATGAGGAACGGCCAGACGAAGTTGGGCGTCCAGCGCCATTCGGGGACCTTGAGGAACGAGGGGAGGAGCTTGGGGATGGAAAAATGGAGGTTGCTGAGCAGGTAGAAGAGGCTCCCTCCGCGCTCGACCGTGCCCGCCGTGGTCTCCATGTAGAGGGCGGCCGGCTTGATGCAGAAGAGCCCGACGAAGACGAAGCTCAGCCCGATCCCGAGGTTCTCGGTGAAGGTGAAGAGCTTCTTCGTGTTGTGGGCGAGGAAATAGCCGACCAGGATCGCCGGGCCCCAGATGACGGCGATGAGCGGCCGGGCCGGCGGCGCGTATCCGGTCCGCTGGGTCAGGGCGGCCGAAACGAAGATGTACGGGGCGATCATCAGGAGGATGAGCCAAAGCTCTTTCATCCGCCGCCGCCCGATCTCGACCAGCCCGAGGAAGCCGAGGAAGTAGACGGGGGCGGTGAAGAGGAGCCCGTCGCGCTGGTCGAGGAAGTAGCCGAGGAGCGTCTCGATCCTGAACCGGAGGGGGATGCCGGTCAGCAATTCCTTCAGGAATCCGACCGTCTGCTTGCCGTCCATGGCCCCCTGCCAGGAGACCGATGTCGGGTTGAGCGAGCCATAGATCGAGAGCTGGAAGAGAAAGTAAAGCGCGATGTTCACCGCGGCGGGCGCGAGGAGAAAAACGAGGTCGCGGGCCGAGCGGTGCTTCCGGGCGACGACCCAGATCCCGTAGAGGAAAAGCGGAACGAGGATGAAAAAATACTTGAGGGCGTGGAACCAGACGAAGGAGGAGATGAGAAGGCCCAGTCCGGCGAGCGCCGGGCGGCTGATCTTTTCGGAAAAGCGGAAGATGCGGAAGGCGGCGAAGGCGCCGAGCGAGACGATGATCTCCGGGTAAACGTGGATCGCGTAAAAGAAGACCGGCGCGGTGAACGAGATGAGAAGCCAGAGGAGGAGGGCGACGCGGTCCTTGCCGAACTTGCGCAGGGCATAGAGATACACCTGGAGGCCGAACAGGGCGCCGAAGAGGCTCAATCCGAAGCGGACGAAGAGGATGATCCCCGCTTTCCCGAACAACCCGCCGAGGGCGTAGAAGGGGAGCAGCACAACGGCCGTCCCCGGCGAATGGAACGAATACTGTCCGCCCGGCTTGCGGCCGGCCAGGACATGCGGAGCGATGGTTGCGCCCTCTTGCAGGAACCGTTCCTGGTCCCCCGCGGCGTAGTTGTTGGCCAGGTCGACGTCGCCGTCGGCGAGCAGGCTCTGGGTGATCATCAGGTAATGCGGCTCATCGCCCCCGAACGTGGCCCCGTTGAGGAACATCAGGACCGATCCGATGTTGAAAACGAGGACCGCTGCGGCGAAAAGGACGACGAGCCGGCGGCGCCGCGGCCAGCCGAAGAACCGCCGGGTCCGGTCGAGCCACCGGGGAGCGGCGCCGCGGACGAGGAGAACCCCCCGGACGACTTTGAGATAAACTACGGCCGAGAGGGCGGCGATGAGGAAGAGCGTCAGGCGGTGTCCCAGGTCGTCCCGGTCCAGATAGTGGACGAGCGACAGGGGCGCGAGCGCGAGCAGGAACAGGGGAACGTAGGTTCCGGCGTCGAGGTCGAGGCCGTCATGATAGGGGACGCCTCCGGCCTCGGACAGGATCGTGGCCGAAACGGCCCACAGCCCGCCCAGGGCGACTAAGAGAACCCCGGTCAGTAGCAGCCAGGCGCCGGGTTTGAAGGCGAAGGCGTGTTTGACGAAGGTGAATTCGGGGACTTGGCTCCAGAACTGAAGGAAGAGCGCCGCCGCGCCGCAGGAACCGAGGAGGATCAACGCCTGCCCGGCCCGTCTGGAGATCGCCATCGCCCGGATTTGTAGCCCACTTGTCAGGGGAAGTCAAGGAGATGCGGGCGGCTTCGCCCGGGCCAAAAACCATGGCCCCCGCGTTTTCGTATATAGAGGAGACGGCGGGGCATCTTTTTTTCCCGCCGCGGAATCTGATAAACTGAACGGATATCGTGACCAGAATCCCTCCGGAGGAATGCCCATGAAAACGAATGCGCGCCTGCTTTCGGTCCTGATCCTTCTCGCCGCCCTGGCGGCGGGGGCACCGGCCCAGGCCCCGGCCCAGGACCGCCAGGTTCTCAACCTCAGCCTCGAGGATTGCGTGGCCAAGGCCCTCAAGAACAACCTGAACGTCGCGGTCGAAAAAATGACCCCCGAGCTGGCCGGCCTGACCTTGGCCAAAGCCCGGGAGATCTTCCTGCCCCAATTCAGCCTCAGCTATGGGAACAACCGCCAGGAGAACCCCTCGAACTGGTGGATCCAGGGAGCGGGCACGATCACGAGCAAGCTCTTCGATTACGGCGTGACCGTCGCCGAGACGATCCCGACGGGCGGCAGCTTCCAGCTTTCCCTACAGAGCTACAAGTCGGATACGAACCAGGCCTTCCAGCTCATCAATCCCCGCTTCGGCAGCACCCTCCGCTTCGACTTCACCCAGCCGCTCCTCAAGAACTTCGGGATGACCGTCACCAAGCGGCAGATCCTCCAGTCCGCCAAGAACCTCGACATCGCCGAGCAGCAGCTCGAATCCACGATCCTCGACACGGTCTATTTCGTCCAGGAGGCTTACTGGAACTTCGTCTACGCCATCGAGAACCTGGCCGTGAAAAAGCAGTCGCTCCAGCTCGGCCAGGACCTGCTCGCGAACAACAAGAAGCAGGTCGAGTTCGGCCAGCTCGCCCCGCTCGAGATCCTGAACGCCGAGTCCGTCGTAGCCCAACGCGAGGCCGATCTCATCCAGGCCGAGGGGCTCATCGCCCGGAGCGAGGAGGTCCTGAAGAGCCTGATCAACCTGTCCGCCGAGGGCGACGCCCGCGCCATGAGCATCATCCCGAGCGACAAGGCCGAGCCGAAAGTTGTGAGCGTCGCTTATGAAGCCGCCCTCAAGGATGCCCTCGAGCGCCGTCCCGACCTCAAGATCCTCCGGACGACGCTCGATACGAAGGACCTCGCCGTGACCGTGGCGCGCAACCAGACGCTTCCGTCCCTGGACCTCAATCTTTCCTACTGGAGCCCGGGCATCTCCGGTGACATGTTGATCTATCCGGACAACGATTTCTTCAGCCCGCCGATCGGCAAGATCCCCGGCAGCGCGAGCGATTCTCTCCGCGACGCCTTCAAGCTCCTCTACAGCAACTGGAACGTTGGATTGACCCTCTCGGTCCCGGTCGGATCGATCGTGTCCAAGGCCGATCTCTCTTACGCCAGGGCCGACCTGACCCAGAGCCAGATCCGGCTCCGGAGCCTCGAACAGCAGGTCGCCCTCGAGGTGAGCGACGCCCTGAGGACCGTCGAGATGAACGCCAAGCGCGTCGAGGCCTACCGGGTCGCCCGCGAGCTCGCCGAGAAGAGCCTCGACGCCGAGACGAAGAAACTCGCGGTGGGCTTGTCGACCAACTATTTCGTCTTCGAGTTCCAGGATAAGCTGGCCAGCGCCCGCTCGGCCGAGCTTCGGGCTAAGATCGATTCCATCCTCTCGGCCGAGCGCCTGGAGAAGGCCATGGCCGTGACGCTGGAAAAGCGGGGGCTCAAGATCAGCCAGTAAACCCTCGCCAACCGACTTGTTTGGCATCAATCGAGGACAACATGAAATTCGTCGTCGTCTATGAATCCTATTGGGGCAATACCGCCGCTGTCGCCAAGGCCATCGCGGAAGGACTCGGGCCGGGCGCGAGCGTTCTCTCGACCGCTGAGGCGACGGGCGCGGAGATCGCGGACGCCGACCTCATCGTGGCGGGCTCGCCGGTCATCGCCTTCGGCCTTCCGACCGAAAAGATGCGCGAAAGCATCCGGGCCAATCCGGGCAAGGCGCCGGCGGCTCCCGATCTCTCGCATCCGTCGCTGCGCTCGTGGCTCGAAGCGCTGCCCAAGGGGCAGGGCCGCGCCGCGGCTTTCGAGACGCGCGTCAAACATTCGCCCGGGGGCGCCGCGTCGAAAATCATCGACAAGCTCAAGAACGCCGGGTATACTCCGATCGCCGAAGCGCAACGCTTCATCGTGAAGGGCAAATTCGGTCCGCTCGTCGACGGCGAGCTCGACCGGGCCCGGCAGTGGGGCGCCGCTCTCGCAAGGGCGATGGGGTGAACCGGATTATCTTCCCCCGAAAAAACCGTTCGGCCTTCCTTGGCTTCGCCGGCCGTAGAAATTCTTGACATCCTTCGAAGCGGGAATGATAATCTCCAGGGGTGGCGTTATATCCCAGGGAAGGTTGAAATTCAATGCATTCAGGCCTAAAGGACGCCCAATTCTACGGTGTCAAATATGACATTAGGTGTCGTATTGGGGCATATATTTGGCGCCGCCTGACCGTTGTTCGTCAAATAAAATGAAGTCAGGGTATTGCATTCAACTCACGCGACAGATTGGGGAACATCTGGTCGTGGCCAAACTCGGACGAATGGGAATCGTGGCAACGCCTTTTGCTGGCAACATACCAGATTGTGATTTGCTTGCGTCCGATCCCTCCGGCCATTCCATGCCGATTCAAGTCAAAGCTATTAACGGTCCATCGTGGCAATTCTCCGTTAAAACCTTTTTGGAAATTGAGTTCGATGGGGACAACCAGATTGTCAAGGGCAAGAAGATCCTTCCAAATCCCAACTTAATCTGTGTCTTAGTCCTCCTTCGGCCGGATGAAAAGGATGATTTCTTTGTACTCACTTTTGCGGATTTACAGGATCATTGCCTGAAAACTTACAAGGGTGGGGTGAGACCCAGAAATCCCAAATCCACTCACTACGCCATTTGGCCTAAAGAATTGACCGCGTGCCAGAACAAATGGGAATTGATAACGAATCATTTTGATCATGTAGGAAAATGAGGCGTATCAGCGCATGGAACGCTTCGGCGCGTAAATGCGCCAATGTCCATACTCATCGTTCGGCTTGATAACGAAAAAAGGGGTCCAATATGGCGTCATTGCTCGATTGGAACGCATTAACACATAAAGTGAAGTCTTACATTGGGGAATCTCCGTATTGCACCAGCGATAGCCACGCTTTCACATACGTTGCGCTTGAGTATCTCCTATCGCTTTCTCCAGAAGAAATTGAAGATGCGATCACAGACGGCCCGGATGATCGTGGCATTGATGCCGTCTACGTTGATGAACGGGATGGCCGAAATGTGATTCACCTCTTCCAGTTTAAGTACGTGAACTCCTTCACGCGAGCAAAGAACAACTTCCCGTCATCGGAAATCGACAAGCTGCTTTCTTTTTGTGCCGATTTGTTGGACCAAAATCCGGCATTGAAAGATACCTGCAACCCGATTCTTTGGACAAAAGTCCAAGAAATTTGGAGCGCCCTCAAAAATCCTTCACCCTCTTTTGAGCTTTACTTCTGTGCAAACATGAGCGGGCTGGTTGAGCCCCAAAAACAACGCCTGATGTCGTCCCTCGCGGGATACCGATCGTTCAAGGTGATCCATCATACGCTTGACTCGCTCGTCAGAGTCTTTATCGAGAAAAGGCAGCCTAAGATCGATGCTCAGTTGCGGGTCGTAGACAAGAACTACTTTGAAAGAACCGACGGCAACATCCGTGGGCTGATAGCTACCATCGAGGCAACCGAGCTTATTAAACTTATAGCAGACCCCGAAGATGCTACCCAAGTCCGCGTTGGAGCGTTCAACGACAACGTCCGGATTTACCTTACGAAGAAGAATCGGATTAATAAGAAAATCCATGAGACCGCGCTTTCCGATAAAAATGTCGAATTTTGGTATCTGAACAATGGAATCACTATTACGTGTGATTCTTTCTCTTATCAGCCCGGCGCTAGGGCTCCCGTTGTTGCTCTCGAAAACGTTCAAATTGTTAATGGAGGGCAAACATCGAATGCGCTTTTCGAAGCGTATTGCGAACAACCAGAGAAGCTTCAGAATGTACTCATCCTCGCCCGCATCTACGAAACCAGAGCCCGAAACATTACGGCTGATATTGCGGAAGCAACCAACAGTCAGACTCCGATCAACACTCGTGACCTGCGCTCGAACGATGACGTTCAAAAGAAGTTGGAGGAGAGCTTTCTTGACCAAGATATGTACTATGAACGCAAAGCAAGGCAACACCAGGGACAGTTAAGGCGAAAACGAATTGATGCAATGAGCGCAGCGCAAGCCTTTCTTGCCTACTTCCTTGAATTTCCGGAAGTCGCGAAAAAGGATCGCGCGCGGGTGTTCGGGGATCTGTACGACAGTATTTTCAACGATGATATCACGCCTCAGAAGCTTCAAGTTCCCTTGGCGATCTTCGCCGAAATCGAAACTAAAAAGCGTGGCCTACAGCGAAAGATCAAGAAAGGTGAACCCTTCGATGCCAGCCTGCTGTTTCTAATTGATGGTACGTATCATGTTCTATTCACCGTGGCTGAGATCTGTCGGAGAAAAGGCATTGAACTGCTTGATGAAACAAAGGCGAAGGAACAAATTCCTTACTCAATAGAGTTGATTAAAGATCTCGTCAAGCTGGAAAGTAAGCAAGATGAGGCTTTTACGGCCAGCAGATTCTTCAAGGACGCCAAAACAAAAGTAAAAATCCAAGGAATCATCCTGGAAAATAAAAGCGGCCGAACGACCGCATCCAAGCGTCGACCCAAGGACCACGTCTGATACGTGATGTTTACCCGGAAGAGATTTGAATGAACACCCATGACTAGGAAGGCTCTATAATATAAGGCACATATGTTCGAACAAGCCTTTAAAAACATCGACGACGTCCTCTGGAAAGAGGCGGGGTGCACGACCGAACTGGACTACACGGAGCAGACGTCCTGGCTCCTGTTCCTGAAATACCTTGACGGTCTAGAGCAGGATCGCGCCGATGAAGCCGCGTTGGAGGGGAGGAAGTACACCTACATCCTCGACAAACCCTACCGCTGGGAAACATGGGCTGCGCCCATCCTTCGACAGGGCTCAGGACAGGCGGGCAGGGACGGCCAGCGCGACCACAATAAAGCCCTGACCGGCGACGACCTTCGCGACTTCGTCAACCAGAAGCTCTTCCCTTACCTTAACGGCTTCAAGCAGAAGGCCAGCGGGCCGAACACCATCGAATACAAGATCGGGCAGATCTTCGGGGAGATCAAAAACAAGATCCAAAGTGGATACAACCTGCGGGAGATCATCGATCACATAGACGAACTCAGTTTCCGCTCCCAGACCGAGAAGCATGAACTTTCGCACCTCTACGAGGCCAAGATCAGGAACATGGGAAATGCGGGCAGGAACGGAGGCGAGTATTACACTCCGCGCCCGCTTATTAGGGCTATCGTGCAGGTGGTTAAACCCAAGATCGGCGAGCGCATCTACGACGGCGCGGTCGGTTCGGCGGGCTTCCTCTGTGAGTCGTTCGACTACCTGAAGCAGGCCAATCCCAAGCGCACTACCGCGCAGGATCGCCTCCTTCAAGAGCGCACCTTCTACGGCAAGGAAAAAAAGTCCCTCGCTTACGTCATCGCCATCATGAACATGATTCTGCATGGGATCGATGCGCCCAACGTCATCCACACCAACACGCTCACCGAAAACCTCGCGGACATTCAGGATAAGGACCGCTACGATGTGGTTCTCGCCAATCCACCCTTCGGCGGCAAGGAGCGAAAGGAAGTGCAGCAAAACTTCCCCATCCGCACCGGCGAGACCGCTTTCCTCTTCCTCCAGCACTTCATCAAAATCCTTAAGGCCGGCGGGCGCGGCGGTGTCGTCATCAAAAATACCTTCCTTTCCAACACCGACAATGCCTTGGTGAGCCTGCGCAAGCTCCTCCTCGAAAGATGCAATCTCCACTCCGTCCTTGACTGCCCCGGCGGTACATTCCAGGGCGCGGGAGTCAAGACCGTGGTGCTCTTCTTCGAGAAGGGTGCGCCGACGCGCAAGGTCTGGTTTTACCAGCTCGATCCCGGCCGCAACCTCGGCAAAACCAACCCGCTCAACGACGACGACCTCGCCGAGTTCATCGAACTGCAGAAGACCAAAGCCGATTCGCCCAAAAGCTGGAGCGTGGACGCTAAAAGCATTGACCAAGCGACCTTCGACCTCTCCGTGAAGAACCCGAGCGGCGGTAAGGAGGTCGTCCATCGCAGCCCTGGAAAAATCATGGACGAAATCGCCGCTCTGGACGTCGAGAGCGCGGAGTTGCTGGGTAAGATCAGGCGGCTTCTGTGAGAAAAGGGTGGCCAGTCAGAAGGCTCGGTGATCTGTCTTGCCTGATCACAAAAGGCACGACGCCAACTTCGATCGGGCATGCCTTCGTTCCGGAAGGGATCAATTTCCTAAAAGTCGAATCGATCTCCGAGAACGGACAGTTCATAGAGAGCAAGATCGCGCGGATTACACAAGAGTGTCATGATGCATTGCGGAGATCTCAACTCAAGTCTGGGGATATCCTGTTCTCGATCGCTGGCGCACTTGGCCGTGCCGCATTTGTCACCGAAGATATTGTTCCTGCCAATACCAATCAGGCTCTCGCAATTATCAGGCTAAAACAATCCGATGACGTCTTGCCAAAGTACGTTTTGAAGACTCTGGCTACAGGAACCGTGCTCGAACAAATCGAGAAATTTAAAGGAGGTGTTGCTCAGCAAAATCTTTCATTGGCTCAGGTGCGGGATTTCGAGATTCCGCTCCCCCCGCTTCCCGAACAGCAGCGGATCGTAGGCATCCTCGACGAAGCGTTTGAAGGCATCGCTACCGCCAAAGCCAACGCCGAAAAGAATCTCCTAAATGCCCGCGCCATCTTCGAAAGCCATCTTCAATCCGTCTTCACTCAGAGAGGAGAGGGATGGGTCGAGCGACGATTAGGAGACTTGGCGACATTCAGAAATGGAATCAACTTCACAAAATCGAGTTTGGGCGACTCGGTCAAGATCGTTGGCGTGAAGGATTTTCGGAACAATTTTCTGGCACCGCTCGACAGCTTGGACACGGTTACTATTGACGGTAAACTCCCCGATACAGACATATTGAAAGAGAATGATCTTCTGTTCGTGCGATCGAACGGCAACACAGAACTCATTGGCCGTTGTCTTTTGGTCGGAGTAGTTGCCGAGACGATTACGCATTCCGGTTTCACGATCAGGGCGCGGATACACTCGAGCAGTTTGACGCCGAAATATCTTTGCCACTTCTTGAAGTCGAACAAAGCAAAGCGAGAGATGATTGACAGCGGGATAGGCACAAACATCAAGAGCTTGAATCAGGCGACCTTGTCTGCACTTGTTATCCCTTTCCCGCCCAGCGCCATGCAATCCCGTATCGTTTGTCAACTTGATGCCTTGAATGCCGAAACCCAGCGCCTCGAATCCCTCTACCAACAGAAGCTCGATGCGCTGGACGAGCTGAAGAAGTCGCTGTTGCACCAAGCTTTCGCCGGCCAACTATAGGAATCGCTCATGAGCAACGAACCCCAGCCGCAATCCTCGTTAATCCTCTATCAGACGGAGGATGGCCGGACGCGAATTCAGTGCCGGTTTGAAAACGAGACGCTCTGGCTCACACAAGTGCAGATCGCGGAGCTGTTTCAGACCTCCGTCCCCAACATCAATCTCCACCTGAAAGCGATTTACGCCGACGGTGAGCTGATGGAGGCGGCAACTATTAAGTCTTACTTAATAGTTCGAACCGAGGGTACCCGGCAGGTTTCCCGCGATATCGAGCACTACAGCCTGCCGGTCATCCTCGCCGTCGGCTACCGGGTGCGCAGTCACCGAGGCACCCAGTTCCGCCAGTGGGCCACGGCCAGGTTGTCCGAATACCTCGTGAAGGGTTTCACGATGGACGATGAGCGGCTGAAGAACCCGCCAGGCAAGGGGCAAACCGACTATTTTGACGAATTGCTGGAGCGCATCCGCGATATCCGCTCCTCCGAGCGTCGCTTCTACCAGAAGGTGCTGGATATTTATGCCACGAGCGTGGACTACGCACCCAACACGGAGATGTCGCAGCTGTTCTTTGCTACTGTGCAGAACAAGATGCACTGGGCCGCGCACGGTCATACGGCGGCGGAGGTTATCCACGAGCGGGCCGATGCGACCAAGCCCCTGATGGGGCTGTTGACGACGCGCCCCGGCAAGATCATTCACAGGGAAGATGTCTCCATCGCCAAGAACTACCTCAACGAAACGGAACTGCAGGCGCTGAACCGGATCGTGAACCTCTACATCGAATTCGCGGAACTCCAGGCGCTCAACCGCAAGCCGATGACCATGCGCAACTGGATCGAGAAGCTGGACGAATTCCTGAAAATCTCCGGGCGCGAACTGCTGGATCACGCGGGTCAGATTTCCGCCGAAACAGCCAAGGTGAAGGCGGAGATGGAATACGACCGTTACCACACTCTGACCGATGCCCAGCCTCGCACGGTGGATGCGGACTTCGAACGAGTCGTGAAACAGTTGCGGAAGATGCCCAAATCGAAGAAACTCAAACCACCCAAGCTATGAACGAAGCCGAAACCAGAGCCGAGCACATCGATCCCGCACTGAAAGCGGCGGGCTGGGGCGTTGTCGAGGGCAGCAGAATCCTGCGCGAGTATCAAATCACCCCCGGCCGCATTGAAGGCCTCGGCCGGCGTGGCAAGCCGCTCATCGCCGATTATGTGCTGGTCTACCGCAATCGCAAATTGGGCGTGATCGAAGCCAAAGCATGGGACAAGCCACTGACGGAAGGCGTCGGCCAGACCAAGGATTATGCGGGAAAGATGGCCGTCCGGTTTGCCTATGCCACCAACGGTCAGGGTATCTACCGAATCGACATGGAAACCGGCAAAGAAGGCGAAGCCCAACGCTATCCCACGCCGGATGAGATTTGGGCAACGACCTTTGCCAAAGCTAACACCTGGCGAGACCGCTTCACGGACGTGCCATTTGAGGATAAGGGCGGCTCGCATCCAGGCCGCTACTATCAGGACATCGCCGTCGAGCGGGTGATGGAGGCCATCGCGGATAGCCGTTCGCGTATCTTGCTCACGCTCGCCACCGGCACGGGCAAGACATTCATCGCCTTTCAGATTGCCTGGAAGCTGTTTCATACTCGCTGGAATCTGCGCCGCGAGCCTATGCGCCGCCCGCGCATCCTCTACCTCGCCGACCGCAACTTCCTTGCCAATCAGGCCTACAACACCTTTTCAGCCTTCCCCGAGGACGCCCTGGTTCGGATCGCGCCGGAAGACATACGCAAAAAGGGCAAGGTGCCGAAGAACGGGAGTTTGTTCTTCACCATCTTCCAGACCTTCATGAGCGGCCCGCCGAAGGACGGACGGCCGTCGCCTTATTTCGGCGAATACCCCCCGGACTTCTTCGATTTCATCATCATCGACGAGTGCCATCGCGGCGGCGCGAACGACGAGAGCAACTGGCGCGGCATCCTCGAATATTTCGCCCCGGCGGTCCAGCTAGGGCTCACCGCCACGCCCAAGCGCAAGGACAACGTGGACACCTACGCCTACTTCGGCGAGCCGGTCTACATCTACTCACTCAAGGAAGGCATCAACGACGGGTTTCTCACGCCGTTCAAGGTGAAGCAGATATCCACGACGCTCGACGATTATGTCTATACGCCCGACGACCATGTGATCGAGGGCGAGATCGAAACCGGGAAGCTTTATACCGAAACTGACTTCAACAAGATCATCGAGATCAAGGAGCGAGAAGCCCACCGCGTGAAGTTGTTCATGGAGGAGATCAACCAGGGCGAGAAGACTCTGGTTTTCTGCGCCACGCAGGATCACGCGCTGGCCGTGCGCGACCTCATCAACCAGATGAAGACGAGCCCGGATCCGAACTACTGCCAGCGGGTCACGGCCAACGACGGCGCGCTGGGCGATCAGCACCTGCGGGAATTTCAAGACAACGAGAAGACCATCCCGACGATCCTGACCACGTCGCAAAAGCTGGCCACCGGCGTGGACGCCCGCAACATCCGCAATATCGTCCTCATGCGCCCGATCAACTCCATTATTGAGTTCAAGCAGATCATCGGCAGAGGGACGCGGCTTTATGACGGGAAGGACTACTTCACGATCTACGACTTCGTACAGGCGCATCATCACTTCAGCGATCCGGAGTGGGACGGCGAACCGCTCGAGCCGGAGGCGACGGAGCCGAGGCATGAGCCATGGCCGCCGAGCCCGCTTCGTGAAATAGAAGAGAAGCCGGCGGAGGAATACCGCAAGCCCCCGAAGATCAAAGTGAAGTTGGCCGACGGAAAGGAACGCACCATCCAGCATATGATGACCACGAGTTTTTGGCATCCTGATGGAACGCCGATGTCGGCTCTGCAATTCATGGAATTGCTCTTTGGAAAATTGCCTGAGTTTTTCAAGGACGAGGCTGATCTGCGGGCCCTCTGGAGCGTGCCCGAGACGCGAAAGAAGCTGCTTCAGGGCCTCGCCGAGAAAGGCTTCGGGGGTGAGCAGCTGGCCGAGATGCAGAAGATCATCGATGCCGAAAAGGGCGATCTGTTCGATGTTTTGGCTCATGTAGCTTACGCTCTCCCTCCGGTCACCCGGGAGGAGAGAGCGGACGGCGCCAAAGTGCAAATTCGAGCTCATTTCGGGACAAAACAGCAGGTGTTTCTTGATTTCGTTTTGTCCCATTATGTGGCCGTGGGGGTAGGGGAGCTCGATCAAGAGAAGCTTACGCCGCTGCTGCGGCTCAAATATCACGACTCGATCGCTGACGCCTTGGCCGATCTGGGACGGCCGGAAGAAATCGGCCGGATTTTCGCCGGTTTTCAGAAGTATTTGTATCAGCCGGCCGTCGCAGTCTAGTTATAGGCTTCCTTGATCGCGGGATCCTCCCGCATCAATTCTCCGGCGAGCTCCATCATGCCCTCATCCTTCCAGAACGGCAGCTCGGTCTGCATGCTGAAATACTTGAGCGGGATGGGATGCGTGCCGACGACAACGGGCAGACCGTACTTTTTTTCAATGAAGGAGATGAACGACCGGATATGGGGGCAGGGCGGAAAACCGACGATGAGCCCTGTGGCCAGATGGATGGCCTCGGCCCCGTTCTTCTTCATTTCCTCCGGGACGTATTCGACGTTGCCGCCGGGGCAGCCGCCGCACGTCGAAAAACCGACCACCTCGAGAGGCTCGTCCTTCGGGTAGCGGGCAAAGGCCCCCGCTCGTTCGCGGACGGAGCGAAAACATTTCCCCCCGCCGCACGTTTGATAGCGCGCACAGATGATGATTCCGATCTTGGCCATCGCACTTCTCCTCGGGATATAGGGGAACGATTTCCGGCTTGAATCCTCATTCTTCGCGGATCGAATGTCAAGCGCCATGCCCGCCGCCCGGCGCGATTCGAGTTTGAACTCTATTCCATTTGACCGATTCTATTAAAACGATTGCATCCGGAATGGGCCGGAATCCGGAGGGCAAGTCAGATGGCTTTTTGGCGAAAACCCTGATATACATAACCCTGGCAATTATCTGCCGGCAGAGAGAAGAAAACTCAGTATAATCTTTGAGATAGCGGAGAAAATAACCGAATTGAAGAGGAGGAAGAAATGAGCTTGAAGCGGAAGCAGATGCAAATGCGGCAAAAGGCGTCTTTTGAACAGGAACTCCAAAACCGGATGTTATTCCTGTCTGAGAAGGGGATCGAATCTCGCAAGGCCGATAAAGATCCTCTCGTAAAGAAAATAAAGGCACATATCAAAGCCGTGAACGGCAGGCTGAGAGTGCTTGCCGACTACGAAAAGAAAACGGAAGAAACGGCGAAGATCAAGGCGGAAAGGGCGGCAGCTCCCCTGAAAGAACAGCAAGGCGGCAAGGTCGAAAAGCCTAAGAAGGCCCCCGAAGAGGGCAAGGGGAAAAAGGTCAAGACGGAAAAGAAAGCAACCCCTCAGAATGCACAGGAAGGCGATCATAGCCCAAAAGCGGCGGAAGCCCCCGAAGAAGGCAAGACTAAACTGAAATAGAAAAAAGAAACTCAAGCTTGGAAAATTCCCGATTCGAAGAGGGGGTTCGCCATGAAAACCGGCGTTAAAGCGCTTCTCGCTTTTTGTCTCTTGGCCGCGGCGGCGGTCATCGCCTTCGGCTCTATCCACGACGGCCAGTTCAGGGTCAGAACGGACAAAGACGTGATCATCGTCACGAACGGCCGGAAACCCGATCCGCCGAAGGACGCGACGACCAAGCTTGTCCTCGAAGAGATCTATACCGCCGGCGCGGGGGATTCGCCCGAAGAATCGTTCGTCGAGATTGTCGCCCTGGATGTCGGCCAGGATGGGACGGCGTACGTTCTCGACATGAAAGACAACCGGGTCAAGGTCTTCGACGCCCGGGGCAAGTTCCTCCGGGCTTTCGGCAAGAAAGGTCAAGGACCCGGGGAATTGAACCAGCCGGTGGGTCTCCTCATCACGCCCGAGAATGAAGTCCTCGTCGAAGACGCCCTCAACCGGCGTCTGGCCCTGTTCTCCCTGGAAGGGAAGTTTTTACGAAATATCTCCACGGCGACGGCGCTCGGATTTTCCGGGATAAAGATGAACGCCCGGGGCATGATTGTCGCCCGTTCCATGGGTCTGGGAGACGCCGGGAAGGCGTTCATGGACGTCAAGACATACGACAAGGAGCTCAAACCGAAGGTCAAGCTGGCGGCCGTCGAGTTTCCGATCTCCTTGCAGACCAAGATCAATCCGTTCTCGGGGATTGACCTGCTCTATGCGCTGGACGGCCAAGGCCGCTTGTATCTCGGCAGCCATAGAGGCTATGAGATCAAGGTCTTCTCCTTCGAGGGAAAGCTCCTTAAAACGATCGGGCGGGATTTCGATCCCATCGCTATTACCAAAGAGGACATAGACGAAATGCTTAAGCTGATCCCAAATACTTCCGGGATCAACGTTAAAGAAATGATCCAGTCCCCGGACGTATTCCCCGCTTACGGCTATTTCGTCCTGGCCGACGAAGGGCGGCTCCTTGTGCGGACATACGAAAAGGGACGGGTGAAAAAAGAATATTATTGGGACGTTTTCGACGCCGAGGGGCGCTATATCGCCAAGGTTCCCCTCGCGTATGAGATTCAGCTTTGGCGCGACGGGAAAGCTTACTTCTTCGTTGAAGATGAGGACGGATACAAAGTCCTCAAGTGCTTTCGGGCCCGCTGGGAGAAGTAAAGATTCTCATCGAGGCGCGAGCGAGAATCAGGGAATCAGGGTTTGTGTCTCCAATGACGATAGAAGGAATGTCAAGCGCGGATGGATTCGCATGCCGGCCGAGGCCGTGAGTTTGACATTTCGAATATCGCGGCCGATAATCGAGTCATCGGGGATCCTTCGGCGGGAGGATGATCATGATGAAGGCAGGCAAGCTCGTTTTTCTCGCGGTCTCTTTTTTCCCAGTCGTAGTTCTAGGGGCGCTGCCGGTCGCTGCCCAGAAGATCGAAACCGTAAACGGCGTGAGGGTCGTCCACAACGAGAAAGGGGGGGTCTGGGCAGGCAGCCCGAAGATCAAGATCGAGCTCGTCCGGACGATCGGCGGTCTCGACGAGAAGAATCCCAACCTGGCTTTCAACGCCCCTTATGACGTCATCCGGGATTCGGCCGGGAACACCTATGTCCTGGACACCCGAAACGCCCAGGTGCAGAAGATCGATGCGGAAGGGAAGTTCCTCAAGTCGATCGGCCGCCGCGGCCAGGGGCCCGGGGAATTCCAGATGCCTTTCTCGATGGCCCGGGACACCGAGGACAACCTGTTCGTCTTCGATGCCATGGGCCGGAAGATCGAAGTCTTCTCCTCGGATGGGCGGCCGTTGAACACGATCAAGTTCGAGACGTTCGCCAACCATGAGATCCGAAGACTCAAGTCCCGCCAATTCGTCAAAGGCGGTTCGTTTCCGCTCCGGGATCTTACGGCGGGATCCCGGAAGCTGCCCCCGCTGCTGGCGATCGTGGACCGGGACGGACGGACGCAGAAGTCCTTTGGCGAAGCCGCTGACTACAAGGATCCAAACGTCAACTCACACGCCAACAGCTTCTATTTCGATCTCGACGGCCAGGAAAACGTCATCCTCAGCTTCTGGTACCAGAACCGGATCGAAAAATATTCTCCCGACGCGAAGCTCATCTGGCGGGCGGACAGGCCGCTCAATTACGGGACGGAGGTCCTGGATAAGGGCAAGGTCGAAACCAGCGAGCGCGGCACCAGCATCCAGCAGCCGCGGATGAACATGGTCTCGATGGGTATTGCCGCCGACGGAGCCGGCCGGATCTGGGTCAACACGTACGATCGCCAGATGAAGCCCGAGGAGCAGGGATCGAGCATAACGGTCGGGGGCGCGACAAGAACCACGAAACAGGCCAACATCGAAAAGATGGACATCCACAAGATCGAAATCTTCGATCCCGACGGCGTCCTCCTCGGCGAAATCCCTCTGAACCATCTCGCCCACGGGCTCCGGATCTTCGGCGATTCGCTCTTCGTCTGGGAACGAAACAACGCGATGGTCTATCAATACCGGATCATCGAGATTCCTTAAGACGAGCCGGATTAAGGGAAAGAATTTGAGCGGCTTTCCGAGAGCGATTGTCGCCTGTCTGATGCTCATGAGCTTAGGCGGGGCGTCCACCAGCTCCCCGCAGGCGAAAAAAATTGAAATCGGACCGCTCAAGCCCCTTAAGGCCGTGGTTCCCGAATATCCTGAATCTTTGAAAGACGATGGCATCGCGGGAGTGGTCGTGATTTGGGCCGGCATCGACCGCGAAGGGAATGTCCGACATCCGGCCGTTTTCCGGCATCTGCATCCCGTCCTGGACAAGTTAGCTCTCGATGCGGTGAGCAAATGGAAATTCGAACCTTTTTTCTTTGGGGGAGAGTCGATCTCCTTTCTGACCTATATATCCGTCTTATTCGAACCGGGAGAACCCTCTGCCGAGAAAGAGCCATATCCCGAGTCGCCGCTGAGCGATGAGCTAAGATCCATCCTCGGCCGCTGCGCCGAGTATTGCCTGAAACTGGAAGAAGTCGCGCGCTTCTTCATCTGTCGCGAAAAAATCGATGGGTCCGCGAAAAATATCGTTGAGCGTACTAACGGCTTGGTATCGACCGGCCTGAGCAATGGCACCTCCTCCAGCACGGTTTATCAGTATCCAGCCCTCGAGGGCTCGGTCCGGTATTCGTCCATCAACGATTACCAATTGATCAATAAAGATGGCCGATTCTCGGAGCGGCGTATCCCTATCGCGGCGCGCTCTCAGGCAGGGGGAGGACCCGAGGTTGGGGCCTTTCTCTCGCCGTTCGCGCCCATGAGTGTCCCGGCCCGGCTGCTCGCCCGGGGGCATCAGGACGAGTTCTTCTACTCGCTTGTCGAAGACGAAAAAATCCGGGGGCAAAAATGCATAGTCATCGCGATCAAGCCGAAGCGAAAGAGATCGAGTGATTTTTTATCAGGGAAAATCTGGTTGGATAAAACGGACGATCATATTGTCAAAGCGGAAGTGGAGTACGGCGCTTCCATAGCGAGCGACCGTATTCTCTCGGAGTGCCGCCGCTATCACCTGACCCCGCATATGATCGCGGTCTATGACTTCGAAGTTGAAAAGAAGGGCCTCTTCTACCCCAGCCGCACTGAAATCCGATTAGACTACACGGGCCTGGTGCGGCCCCCGAAGGATACCAAGGCGAAGCTCGATATCAGCTATGATAAATATCGTTTCTTCTCTGTCGAAACCGAGCCAAAAATAATCAAATGATGCCGGCTTATTGAAATCCCTCTCGATTGGAAATATCCAGAGCCGAGAGGAGGGCGGACTCGAGGAGGATGAGGCCCCGCTCGGTCAGGCTCCCGACATAGTTCGTCAGAACGGCTTTCGGCAGGCTCACCAGTTCATCGCAATGGACGGCGCTGTCGTGCTTGAGGCCTTCGGCCGGCCATCGCCGCGTTTCACAGCTTCCCCTGATAGGCGAGGACGTCGGCGGCGTCATCGTTGAGGGCGTCCGCGCGTTCATTAATCTCTGATCTTGATCCACGATTCGAAGGGCCATCACCGAAGAAGATGGAAGCGGCGGTGCGTTCGGCGGTAGACCCAGGGCGGAACGGGCTCGGGGAGCGACCAAAGACCGATTTTCGTCCGCCGCGCTTCCCGCTCCGCTTCGGCGAGCAGGGGATCAGAAGAAAAATCGGTGAAGTGCCAGGCCAGCCCGGCCCTGACGATCGCGAGCGAAAGGTCGGATCCGTCGACGAAAACCCGGGCGACCGTCCGGCCGTAGCTGTCGATCGTCACCTCCCGGACCTGGACGATCCTGCCGAAGGCGAGCTTCGAGGTGAACCGCCGGGCCGCCGTCCCGAAATCCTGCCCCAGCTCGGGGCAATCGATGCCCTCGAGGCGGATGCGGACCGACTTCCCTTCCCGCATGACCTGGATCGTGTCGCCGTCTCCGATCCCTACGCACTTACCGCTGAACGTCGCCGCGGACGCGATAACAGGAAGGGTCAGCAGAATGAAACAGAAACAACGCATCTTCTTATTCAATGTGTTCGCAGATTAACAGGGACATTGTGATGAGTCAATGAATCCGTTTGCCTTGACATCCATCGGCGGACCGGAATATGTTTTCGGCGCGATCCCAGACGCCGATTCCGGCTAGGGGGAGCGGAATCCGGCCGGCCGGGCTCGCTCGCATCTCCGTCGAGGAGGGAGTAGCCATGCGTTATCTGCGTCTTGGACGGTGTCTTTTCATCATCACGCTGAGTATGGCTCTGGGTGCTTGGGCCCAGGGTGGCAGCCAGGCCGGTGCTCAGGGCGGTGCCGCCGCCCAGCGCGGCCAGCGCGGCGGGGGCGCCGGCTTCTACGACTACGACGCGACCCAGGGCACGGCGCCTATCCCCGACGTCAAACCGTCGGAAACGCATCAGAAGATCTCCATCAACGGAGAGATCCTCGCTTACACGGCGCAGGCGGGATATCTGCCGGTCCGCAACGCGACCACGGGACAGATTGAAGCCCAGATCTTCTTCACGTCCTACGTCAAGGACGGCGCCGGCGATGCTTCCGTCCGACCGATCGTATTTTTCTTCGGCGGAGGGCCTGGAGTTTCGGCCGCCTGGCAGGAGTTCGGCGGACTGGGTCCGAAACGGATGAAGGGGATCGGAACAGGGACCGCCCCGTCCCCGCCGTACGGCTGGACGGACAATCCCCAAACCCTGCTCGGGGCCGCCGACCTCGTTTTCGTGAATCCGATCGGGACGGCGTTCAGCCGCCCCTATCCGCCTAGCCGCGGGCCGACCTTCTGGACGACGGCCGGAGACATCGCTTCGTTGGCCGAGTTCGTCCGTGCCTTCCTCGGCGGCGCAGACCGTCGGGACTCGCCCGTTTTTTTGGCGGGCGAGGACTTTGGCACGGGACGTGTCGCGGGTCTGGCCGGATATCTCCACGATCACAAGATCCCGGTCACGGGGGTGATCCTGCTCTCGATGACGCCGTCCGCCGACTCCATCGCCGGGGACGCGCAATATCTCACTCTCTTGCCGAGCCTGGCTTTGGCCGCGTGGTCCCATAAAAAATTAACGCCGGACCTTCAGGCACTCAGCGCCGACGCGCTGGCCGGGCAAGCCCGCCAATTCGCCTCTCGCGAATATCTGCACGCTCTATACAAGGGCGACCGGATGACGGCCGAAGAGAAGGCCAAGGCCATCGCGAGCCTCGTTCGCTTCACTGGGATTTCCCAGGCGTTCATCGTCAGCAACAACCTGCGGATCTCGCTCGACCGGTTCAATGCGGAGCTCCTGCGCGGCGAGCGAAAGGCCGTTTCGAGCTCCGACTCCCGCGTGACCGGATTCGTCCCCGCGAGCGGCGGCGGCCGCGGCGGATTCGGAGGATTCGGCGGCGGGTTCGCCGCGCCCTCGGTCGATTACGGCCTGAGCTATCTCTCGGCGGGTTTCCAGACGGCCTATGAGGCCTATCTCCGGCGCGAGCTCGGCTTCACCGGAGGGACGGGGATTTATTACCTCTCGAGCGGCGGGATCGGGACGTTCACCTCGACCGGGAACGACGACTCGAGCCTCTCGACCGCGTTCGTCCGCAATCCCCGGCTTCGTCTGTTCGTGGGACTCAATTACTTCGATCTCGCGGCCCCGTTCTACGCGGCCGAGTTCACCCTGGCCCATGTCGGCGTAGCGCCGGACGTCCGGGCCCGGAACATCACTCTGAGCCATTACGAGGCCGGCCAGATGTCCGTCATCGATGCGAAGGCCCTGCCCGGGTTGCAGGACGACCTGGCCAAGTTCATCCGGGAGAAATGACATGAACAACCGGAAACGATCCGAGCTGAAGATCATCGGGGTTTTCATCCTCATCGCGGCGATGAGTGTTCTCGCCTCGGCCCAGGGCCGCGGAGGCATGGCCACGCCCAACAACTTCTTCAGGTTCAATTACAGCCTGGAGCAGATGAACCCGATCGATTATCCCGCCCAACCCATCACGACGAAGCACACAATCAGGCTCCAGGGCGAGGTGATCCCATACACCGCGCACCTCGGGTTCATGCCCATCCGCAACGCCACGAGCGGCGTGAGCGAGGGTCATCTCTTCTATGTCTACTATGCCATGGACGGCGTCACCGACAGGTCCAAGCGGCCCGTCTGGTTCCTCTTCAACGGCGGACCGGGCGCGGCCACGATCTGGCTCCACATGGGCGCCTTCGGGCCGAAGGTGGTCAAGATGAACCCGGACGGCCTGGCCACGCCGCCGCCATACACCTACGTCGACAATCCCAATTGCCTGCTGGATACGGGGGATCTTGTCTTTATCGACGCCATGGGAACGGGCTTCAGCCGGCCCGACAAGCCCGGTTTCGGGCCCAACTTCGGCGGGGTGGACAACGACTTGGCCGCGTTCGGCGAGTTCATCCGCAGCTTCCTGAACACGTACAACCGCTGGGGCTCGCCGCTCTTCGTCGGCGGCGAGAGCTACGGCACGACCCGGGCCGCCGGACTGGCTGGATACCTCACCGACCGCGACTGCCCCATCAACGGCGTGATGCTCCTCTCGTCGATCTTCGACACGAACGCGGGCGCCGGCGAGCAGCGCCAGCTCGGCACCGTCGCGACCGAGATCATGACCGCGCACCACCACAAGAAGCTCGCTCCGGACCTGCAGAAGCTCTCCGTCGACGAGATGGCCGAGGAGGCCCGCCGCTTCGTCTCGGGCGAATACCTGGAGTACCTCTTCGACGGCGCCCGGGCGACGCCGGCCCAGCGCGAGTCCACGCTCTCGAACATGGCCCGGCTCACCGGGCTGCCGAAGGCGTTCATCGACAGCTACGATTTACGCGTTCCGCTCGGACCGTTCTCGACCGAGCTCCTGCGCGACAAGCACCTCATGACCTCGCGCCTCGACTCGCGCTTCGCCGGCTACCAGATCGACGGAGGCGCGATGAGCACGAGCTTCGATTACAGCAACGCCAACATCGAGAACTGTTTCCTGACCTGCTTCGAGGCCTACATTCGCAATGATCTGAACTACAAGAACGACAGCCTTTACTACGTCTCGGGCAACGCGCCGCCGTGGTCGGGCGAGTACAACACCGTGGTCAACCTGGAGAACGGGTTCGCCAAGAACCCCCACATGCGGCTGTTCGTTGGGTTCGGGTACTATGATTTCGCGACGCCGTTCTATCCCGTGGAATGGACCCTGGCCCACCTCCGGGTCTCGGACGAGATCAAAAAGAACAACGTCTCGCGGGGCTACTACGCCTCGGGCCACATGGTCTACATCGACCAGAAGGAGGCGGCGAAATACCACGCCGACCTGGTCAAATTCGTCAAGTCGGCCCTGCCGAAATAGCGGATCGGTCGGGACCGCGGGGCGGATCGACCGGGCCCGCGGGACAGGGGGGGGCCGTCTTGCCTTCCTCCGACCCTTGTGTTAATTTCGAAACGTGCAGATTTCCGCCGTCCTGATCACTTTTAACGAAGAGCACAACATCGAGGCCGCGCTCCGGAGCCTCGAGGGCGTCGCGGACGAAATCGTCGTCGTGGACAGCCACAGCGCCGACCGGACGGCCAAAATCGCCCGCAAATTCACCGACCGTGTCTTCGAACGGACGTGGACGAACTACGCCGACCAGAAGAACTTCGGCGACGAGCAGACCCGGCACCTCTGGATCCTGTCCCTCGACGCCGATGAAAGGCTCTCGCCGGAGCTTCGGGCCGAGATCCTCGCTCTCAAGGACGGGACACCCGACTGCGCCGCGTTTTCCATGCCCCGGCGGGTTTTCTATCTCGGCCGCTGGATCAGGCATTCCGGATGGTATCCTGACCGCCGGATCCGTCTCTTCCGGAGGGACGCCGCCCGCTGGGAGGGCGCTTATGTCCACGAACGCCTGGCCGTGAGTGGAGACGTCCGGCCCCTGTCCGGCGACCTCCAGCATTTCACCTATCGGAGCATCGCCGACCATGTCGCCCGGATCAACACCTTCTCCGAGCTCGGGGCGCAGAAGCTCTATGCGGCCAGGCGGAAGGCGCGCTGGACGCAGCTCGTCTTCCTTCCCCCGGCCCGCTTCCTGAAATCGTATGTCGTCCGGCTCGGGTTCCTCGACGGGTTCGCCGGGCTCGTCATCGCCGTCCTGACCGGATACGCCATCTTCCTCCGCTACGCCAAGCTGCGCGAGATCTGGGAAAAAGGGAAGCGCCTTGAGCCTCTTTCAGATTGACGCGGGCCGGGAGTGGCGCGGCGGCCAGCGCCAGTCCCTCTACCTCGCCCGGGAGCTCAAGGCGAAGGGATACCCCTTCCACTTCGTCGTCCAGCCCGAGAGCCCTCTCCACGAGAAGGCCGCCGCCGAAGGGCTTCCGGTCCTCCCTCTAGAGATGAAGAGCGAGCTCAGCTTCGGGGCCGCCCGCCGCCTCGCCCGGATGATGAAGCGCGAGCGGTGCGTCCTGGCCCATTTCCACGACGCCCACGCCGTTTCGGTCGGCGGGATGGCCTGCCGCCGGGCGAATGTCCCGATCCGGGTCATTTCCCGGAGGGTGGATTTTCCCTTGAAGACGAACCTCTTTTCGAAGAAGAAATACACCCAGGACATCGACCGCATCATCGCCATCTCGGACGGGGTCAAAGACGTCCTGCTCAAGGGCGGGATCGCGCCGGGGATCATCGACGTCGTCCCCTCGGGAATCGACTTTTCGCCCTTCGACGCAGTGACGGACCGGAATTTCCTCCGGACGGAATTCGGCTTCGCCCCGGATGACTTCCTGGCCGGGATCGTCGCGGCGCTCGAGGACCACAAGGGCCACCGCTATCTCATCGAGGCCGCCCGTCTCATCAAGGAGCGCGCCCCGAAGGCGAAGATCATCGTCGTCGGCAAGGGCTCGCTCGAGCTCGAGCTCGACCGGCAAGCCCGCGACCTTCAAGTCGACGACCTCGTCTACTTCCTCGGCTTCCGCGAGGACGTGCCCCGCATCCTCGCTTCGCTCGATGTCTTCGTCCTTTCCTCGCATCTGGAGGGGCTGGGCACCTCGATCATGGACGCCATGGCCAGCCGCCTTCCCGTCGTCGCCACCGCCGTGGGCGGCATTCCCGAGGTCGTGTCCGACGGGTCGACCGGCCTTCTCGTTGCTCCGCGGAGCCCCGAGGCCCTCGCCGACGCCATCTTACGGCTTTACCTCGACCGGCCGCTGGCCCGGCGCCTGGGAGACCGCGGATACCAGGTCGTCCACGAGAAATTCTCGGCGGAAGCGATGGCCCGCCGCATCATCGATATCTACGAGCGGATCGCCCACAACAAGGGGATCAAGCTCCGTGTTTGAGCCCGGATCCGGCCGCTCCGGCCGGTGAAATGGAAACCTCCCGATGAAGATCGATCGGATCGAACTCGCCCTCCTCCAGCTGGAATACGTCCATTTCTTCGAAACGAGCCTCGGCCGCGAGCTCGGCCGGACGTTCATCATCGTCACCGCTTACGCGGAAGGGCTGCGGGGATACGGCGAGGTCGTCGCCTCGGCCGCGCCCCTTTACAGCTCCGAAACGACGACGACGGCCTGGCACGTCCTGAAGGATTTTCTTGTCCCGATGGTCTTCGACCGGAAGCTCTCCGGCCCCGAGGAGTTCGCCGCCGCGGCGAAGAGGTTCCGGGGACATCCCATGGCCAAGGCCGGTCTCGAGCTCGCCCTGTGGGACCTCAAAGGAAAGGCCGCCGGCGTGCCCCTGGCGAAGCTCTACGGCGGGACGAGGTCAGAGATCGCGGCGGGCGTGAGCTGCGGCATCGAGGATTCGATGGCGGACCTCCTCCGCGGGATCGAATCCTATCTGGCCGAAGGGTACGTCCGGATCAAGATCAAGATCAAGCCGGGCTGGGACGTCGAAGCCTGCGCGGCAATCCGCGCCCGCTTCCCCGAGCTCGTCCTCCAGGTGGACGCGAACGGAGCCTATACGATCGACGACCTGGACCACCTGAAGAAGCTCGACGCGTTCGGCCTGCTCATGATCGAGCAGCCGTTCGCGCCATACGACCTGTGGGACCACGCCCGGCTGCAGAAAGTGCTCCGGACCCCGATCTGCCTGGACGAGAGCATCGTCTCGCTGACGGCCGCCCGGCAGGCCGATGAGATGAAGAGCGGCCGGATCATCAACATCAAGGTCGGCCGGATCGGCGGAATGGTCGAATCGGCCCGGATCCACGATTATTGCCTGGCCCACGGCATCCCGGTCTGGTGCGGCGGCATGCTTGAATCGGGCATCGGCCGGGCCCACAACCTCCACATCGCCTCCCTGCCGAACTTCACCCTGCCCAATGACCTCTCGGCCAGCAACCGCTACTGGAAACAGGACCTCATCGAACCCGAGATCGTCCTCGAGAAAGGGGGCGTCATCAAGGTCCCGACCGGACCGGGCATCGGCGTCGATCCGGTCGAGGAACGGATCCGCCGGGCGACCCTGAAAAGCGAAATTTTTACTGCCTAATTAATTAAATAGAGGGAAATAGGGGGACGAGGCACCCATTTACCCTATTTCGAGAAGAAACGCTTTTGGGGAACAGACATTTCGCGCCCCGGTTTATCGGCCCAAGAATTGTTTATACCGACGATTGGAATAGGGTGAATGGGTGCCTCGTCCCCCTATTATTATTTGCGGCGGGTGATGCTGTACTCGAGGAGCTCCCGGAGCAGCCGCCGCGCGCCCCCGGCTGCCGGAAGCGCCGCGATCTCGACAAGCGCCCGGCGGCGCATGCGCCCGATCCTCGCCAGCAGCCTCCGCCGGACCCCAAGGATTTCGACCATCTCCTTAACTTCGTCGACCTGGGCCGGCGTGATCCGAGGATTGCCGAAGATCTCCTTCAACCGGCGTTTTTGCGGCGGCGAGGCCCCGCGGAAGAGGAAATGGGCGAGAAGGGTTTGCTTGCACTCGCGGACGTCCGATCCCACGGGCTTCCCCAGCTCTTCCTCCGATCCGAACAAGCCGAGGTCGTCGTCCTTAAGCTGGAAGAGGACGCCCAGCGTCTCGCCGAGCCGGTCGAGCTTCTCCTGGACGCCGCGCGGCGCGCCGGCCAGCTTCGCCCCGGTGAGAAGAGGGACCGAGAACGTGTAGCGGGCCGTTTTGTAGAGATAGAGCCGGATGATGTCGCCCGTCCTGATCCGCGGCGAGGCTTCGCCGAAAAAGAGGTCCTGCATCTGGGCCAGCCCGACCAGCCCGAGCTCGCCCGACCAGAGCGAAAGGATTTCGGCCCTGGCGCGCGGGGTGACCGGGAGCGTGGAGAGGATCTCGAAAGCCAGGAAGAAGGCGATATCGGCCAGGCAGATGCCCATGCCCTCCCCGAAATGGACGGCGTCGCGCGAATTCAGGGCCCGGCCCTGGAGGGTATATTCGTGGTGGATCGAAGGACGGCCGCGCCGCATCTCGTCGCGGTCGATGATGTCGTCATGGATGAGGAGGGCGGCCTGGATGAGCTCGACCGCCGCTCCGGCCCGGACCGCGGCCCCCGCCGCTCTGCCGCCCCCGATCCGGGCGCCGATGGAAACCATGCCGCTGCGGAGCATCTTTCCGGTCCGGGCGAACGGCCCCAGCTTGTCCAGGGCGTCAGCGCCCCAGGCGTTGACCCGGGCGTAGGTTTTCCGCTTGTCCCGGAGGAACGCATTCAGATATGCGACGACGCGAAGCCGGTGCCGTTCGAAATCGTCCCGGGATCCGTTGGTCATGAGTCCGGGCTCTCCTTCCGCGCTTCGAGGAGCGCGACGATGCGGTCGATGACCTCGATCGGCGTCGAGGCCCCGCTGGCGATGAAGATCGATCCGCATTCGTCCAATCCGAGCTCCGGGATCTTCTCCGGGTCGTCGACAAGATGAACCGAAGCCTTTTTCCCGCCGGCCAGATCGAAAAGATGCCGCGTATTGGCGCTCGTCTTCGAGCCCACGATCAGGATGTAGTCGGCTTGCTCCGCCTGGACCCGGACTTCCTCCTGCCGTTCCGTCGTGGGGCGGCAGATGGTGTCCTCGAACCTGACCTCGGGCACGACGCGGCGGATCGCCTCCAGGACGGCGTTCGCCTCCGCCCGGATGAACGTGGACTGGACGACCACGCCCGCCTTGCGGACTCCGGCGAATGTCTCCGCCGTCACGTCTGCGGGCGAGCGGACGATGATCGCCCGGCGGACGTGGCCGGCGATTCCCTTGACCTCGTCGTGCCGGGGCTCGCCGATGATCACGGGCTGGAATCCTTCGTTTTCAAGCTTCTGGGCCCGGCGATGGATGACCTTGACCATTGGGCACGTGGCGTCCACGACCGTCACGGAGCGCTGGGCGAGCCGGTCGAACACGGACTGGGGAGCTCCGTGGCTCGGAATGATCACGGTCGCGCCATCCTCGATCTCCGCGACATCGTGGGCGATCCGGAGCCCTTGGGCCTGCAGCGCGCGGATGACGTGCTCGTTGTGAACGATGTGACCGAGCATGTAATACGTCCGTCCCGGATTGGTCCGCAACAGGTCCTCGACGAGCGTGAGGGTTTTCTTCACCCCGAAGCAATAGCTCAAATGCCGGGACAGGATGATTCGCATGGCCGCACGGTTCGCTTCGTTTCTTTATACCAGAACGGCGGCGGTTGTGCTAGATTATGGAGCGATCGAGCTTCCGTCCGGGAGGGAACAGCATGAACCGTGTCCGCGTCGCGATTCTCCTTGCCGTCTGCCTTGCCGCGCTGAGCGCATCCGGAGCCGGGGATTCCTCGCCCATCCTCCCCGCGCCGCCTGGTTCTGCCGCTCCGGCCGCGCCGAAGCTCGGCTTCGCGGTCAACCCGACCGTCCTGTTCGTCATGGACGGGAAAGCCCTCAAGCGGAGGTTCGAGCTCGAGATCGAAAACGGCGGTCCCGCCGCCGCCGGCCAGGTCCTGGTCAAGGGCTTTCCGAAGCCGGTCACGGTCCCGCTTGCGTCCGTCCCGGTGGGGCGCTCGACCGTCCCGGTCCTTCTCCCCGATGCCTCCGCCGCGGTCAAGGCGACGTTCGATCTCAAGGTGGGCCGAGCGTCGGCCTCGCGCAAGTTGACGATCGCGCCGCAGCGCAAGTGGACGGTCTATCTCCTCCCGCACTCGCACACCGATATCGGTTATACCGACCTCCAGTCCCGGGTGGCCAAGAACCACCTCGATTACCTCGATTCCGTCATCGAATTCTGCAAGGCCACGGAAGGATATCCCGAGGAGGCCAGGTACCGCTGGAACATCGAGGTCGCCTGGGCCCTCCAGAACTATCTCCGCAACCGTCCCGAAGCCAAGGTCCGCGAGCTCCTGGCCCTGCTCCGCTCCGGCCGGGTCGAGCTCTCCGGGCTGTTCCTTCAGCTCTCGGATGCCTTCGGCGCGGAGGAACTCGTCCGGGCGGTGGCGAATCCCGTCGACCTCAGCCGGGCCCATGGCTTTCCCCTCCGGGCGGCGATGAACAACGACGTCAACGGTTTCAGCTGGGGCCTGCCTCAGCTCTTCGCCCAAGCCGGGATCAAGTATTTCACCACCGGCATCAACGAGACGAGGTCCAAAGCTCCTCTCCGCCGCCCGAACCCGTTCTATTGGCAGGGGCAGGACGGCAGCCGGGTGCTGGAGTGGAACGGGGAGCACTATCTCTTCGCTAATTTCGACCTGCTCCTTCACGAAAGCTACGATAAGAGCTTCCCCAAGGTCACCGAGTACCTGGCCAAACTGGGCGCGCGGGGCGACTACCCCTACGATGTCATCGCCTTCCACATCAGCGGCTACGTCACGGACAATTGCCCTCCCCGGATGGAGATCTCGGACCGCGTCCGCGAGTGGAACGGGAAATGGGCCTATCCGAAGCTCCGGCTGGCGACCATGAGCGAATTCTTCACCGCGCTGGAGAAGAAATACGCCCGGACCATCCCGACCTATAAGCTGGGCTGGCCGGATTATTGGACGGACGGCATCGCTTCGACCGCCTTCGAGACGGGCGTCAACCGGACGGCCCACGCGGATCTCCGCTCGGGAGAAGCCTGGGCTGCCCTGTCGGGTTTTTCCGACAAGGCGTTCGTCTATCCCGGCGCCGACATCGCCGAGGGCTACGAGAACACGATGCTCTACGACGAGCATACGTGGGGCGCGCACAATTCGATCAGCGAGCCCGATTCCGTGTTCGCCCGCTCCCAATGGGCGGTCAAATCCACCTTTGCCTATACGGCCGGCGAGATCGGCCGGACGGTCCAGGCCCGCAGCCTCCAGGCCCTCGCCCGGAACATCCCCGCGGAGGTCGCCTGGTCCCTGGCCGTGTTCAATCCCCTGAGCTGGGAGCGCTCGGACATCGTCCGCGTCGCCCTTCCCGGCGCTTTTGCAGGCGAAAAAAAGCGCCCCTTTAAGCTCGTCGAGAAACACACGGGCGCCGAAGTGTCCTACCAGGTCGTGGACGGACGGACGCTGCTCTTCCAGACTTTCGCCGTTCCCTCGCTCGGATACGCCGTTTACTCGCTCGTTCCCGATGTCCAGCCGAGCCCGCCGGCCCCCGCCGCCGCGATCGGCCGGAATTCGATCGAGAACCGCTTTTACAGGATCACCGTCGATCCGACCTCGGGCGGCCTCTCGAGTATCGTGGACAAGGAAACGGGGGAGGAGCTCGTCGACCGGACGTCGGCCTGGACGCTCAACCAGTACATTTATGAGAATCCCGAGGGCGGGAGAGCCGCCGTGGACGACATGAAGAAGAGGGCGGTCTTCGAGCGGGCGAGCCCGGTTTCGGCCGAAGCCTCGCCGGGACTGCAGGGGCCGGGCGCCTCAAGCTTGGTCATCCGGTCGAAGGCCAAACCCTGCCCATCCATCGAGCAGGAGATCATCCTCTACGACGGGATCAAGCGGATCGACATCGTCGACCGGCTGAGGAAGGACGAGGTCTACCAGCCGGAAGCCGTCTATTTCGCTTTTCCCTTCCGGGTGGAAGGGGCCAAGGTCCGCTTCGAGCTCGCCGGCGCGACGATGCGGCCGGAGACAGAGCAGCTCCCGCGGACGACCCGCGATTGGCACACCGTCCAGAATTGGGTCGAGTTCTCTGGGGCGAAGCAGAGCGTCGTCTGGTCGCCGCTCGAGGCCCCGCTCGTCCAGTTCGGCGACATCAACACCGGGAAATGGCTGGAGAAGCTCGATCTCAAGAACGCCTTCGTCTTTTCCTACGCCATGAACAACTATTGGATGACGAACTTCAAGGCCGCCCAGGGTGGGGCGATTACGTTCAGGTACTCGCTCACCAGCCGGAGCGGGGGCGCCGATCTCGTCGCCTCGACCCGGTTCGGGTGGGAAGCCCACGCTCCTCTGGCGGCCGTCTGGATCCCGGAAAAGGGCCGGGGCGCTCTCGCCGGCGACGGCCTGTCGTTCGTCTCCGTGGACAAGCCGAACATCGTCGTCCAGGCCGTGAAGGCTCCGGCCGTGGGAAGAGGGATCACCCTGCGGCTGAGGGAGATCGCCGGGCTCGAGACCCGCGTGCGGATCACGGTCTCCGGCCTGAAATCCGAAACCGTGGCCGTCGAAGCCACGGATCTCGCCGAGGGCCCGGCCAATATCGCCACAGTGGTCCCCGGATCGATCTACGCGGACCTGAAGCCGTTCGGGCTCCAGACAATCGTTATCAGGGAATAACGTGGGCGATTCCGGAGCCTCCTTGTTATGCGAGCCGCGGGAGGCCCCGTAGCTTTATTTGACTTTGGCCGGATTTCTCGGATAGAATTCTTCTATTGTGCCCGGTAGGGATATTTCATCGCCGCCCGGCGATCTCAAATCCGAACGGGCGGCCATTCCGGTCCGCCGTTCATATAGAAAGATGAAGGAGGTCACCATGAAAAAAGTATTGATCGCTGCCCTTTCCCTTCTTGTCCTCGTTACGGCGTCGTACGCGACCCTCGTGACCAACATGAACCAGAGCGCCATCTATCTCCGCCTGCCCTCCCGGAACGCGTCCACCGACATCGACGCGGTCTATTTCAATCCCGCGGGCCTCACCAGCCTCAAGGACGGCTGGCATTTCAGCTTGAACAACCAGGTCATCTCTCAGACCAAGACTGTCAACAACGCTTTCCCCTTCCTCCATGCCGCCTCCTATGACGGCAAAGTGAACGTGCCCGTCTTCCCGGACGTCTACGCCGTCTACAAGAAGGGCAATCTGGCCTTCTCCTTCGGGTTCGCCCCGGTCGCCGGCGGCGGATCGGCCGAGTTCAATAAGGGCCTGCCCTCGTTCGAGTGGCAGTTCGCCGCCCTGCCGGCCTTGATCACCTCGATGGGGATCCCGACCAACCAATACGCCGCCGACATCTATTTCAAGGGCGAGTCGATCTATTTCGGCTTTCAGTTCAACGTCTCCTACGCCATCAGCGAGGCCGTTTCGGCCGCCGTCGGGGCCCGCTACGTCTCGGCTTCGAACACCTATACGGGCCACATCAACGGCATCCAGGTCAATCCGAACATGCCGGCGTTGGGTCTCAACGGAACCTTGATCCCCGCGACCACGTTCTTCACCACGATGCAGGGGTACTACGGCATGATCGGCAACCCGGTCGGGGCCGCGACGATGGGCGCGTACGCCGCCCAGATGGGCGATAAGGCCGTCGACGCCAAGCAGACCGCTTCCGGGTTCACGCCGGTTCTCAGCCTCAACTTCAAGCCCGCCGCGAACCTCAACATCGCCCTCAAGTACGAGTTCGAGACCAAGCTCGAGTTCACGAACGAAACGACCAAGGACGACGTGGGCATGTTCCCGAACGGGGCGAAGACGCGCCTCGACATACCGGCGTTCTTCTCCGTCGGGGCCGATTACGCCATCATGCCCGAGCTGCGGGCGACGGCGTCCTTCAACTACTTCTTCGACACGGCCTCGAACCGCAACGGCCTGCAGGATTTCATCAACTCCAACACGTACGACCTGGCCTTCGGGCTCGAGTACGACATCTCGAGCGCCCTGCTCGTGAGCGCCGGCTACCTGATGACCCGGGTCGACGTGATGGACGGCTACCAGGCCGACAGCGGCTTCGACCTGAGCGCCGACACGATCGCGGGCGGCCTCCGGATCAAGCTGAGCCCGAAGATCGACATCGACCTCGGGGTCATGAACGTGTCCTACAAGGATTATTCGAAGATGATCCCGTACGTCACCTCGTCGGGCACCAACCTCGGCTCCTACAAGGAGACGTACTCCCAGAAGACGTTCGCCTTCGCGGTCGGATTGAACTTCCACCTGTGATTCCGCGGCGGGGCTCCGGACGGCCGGGGCCCCGGCCGTTTTCCAATCGAGTGATCCATTCCCGAGGGAGTGGTCCGACGGCGGCGATTTCGGCCCCGAGGTTTACTGGGGTCAGGGCGTCTTGAGAAGGTCCTTCCACGCGAACAGGCCCGGCACGAGCTCGTAGCGCGCCAAGGCCGCCGCGACCTCGGGAGAAACCGCGCTCAGCCATCCTCCAAGGGCCTCGATCTTCTTCTTGTCGATCCCGACCATGGACACGACGGACGCCTGGACGGACGTCGAGGCGAAGCTCTTTTTCGCGTTCGCCGGGAAGAGCGGATCGAGCATCCGGCCGTTCGGGTTGAGGATGACGAACGAGCGGATGCCGCGGGCCTGGAAGGCCTTGTCCCAGAGGGGCAGGGCGTAGCCGTAATGCGTGCAGTTGAGGCTGGCGAAGAGGGGCGCCGTCCGGTCGGGGACCCGGGCCAGGGCCTCGTCGACGTAGGACTCGATGAGGAGGGCGGTTTCGTCGCTTCCCGGGCCGTTTTCGATGTAATCGGCGAGCTCCGGGCAGGCTTGGGCGATGATCCTCGCCGGGGCGATGCCGCGGGCGGAGAGGCGGCGGGCGTGTTCGCCCTCGGAGATCGTCGTCTCGGTCCCGAAGATGATCGCCGTCGAGCGCGGGTCGCTCGCCAAGCCCCGGGCGATGAGGTCGACGCCGGGATCGACGATGTCGAGGACGGGGACTTTCGTCTTTTTGACGAACGAGGTCTCGGCCGTGAGGACCGAGAGCGTGTTGCAGCCGACGAGGATGAGGTCGGGCCGGTATCGTTCCTCTAGACTCGAGAGGGCACGGCTGAAGACCGCGATCTTTTGTCCGCGCGCCCGGAGGCTGTTGTAGCCGCTGTCCGAAGCGAACAGGGCGTTGAAGAAAACGAATTTGACCGAACGGAAAAGCCCGGCCGTTATCATCCGGGAGGCGGCTTCGGCCATGATCGAGAGGCCGCCGAAACCCGAGTCGGTGACGGCGATCGTCACGTCTTTTTTAGCGAAAAAGGAGGCGAGATCGGCTTCCGCGGCCGAGGCGCGGGTCGTCAGCGCGGCGAAGAGCAGGAGGGCGAGGACGGTGATCGCAGATGCTTTTTTCATGGGGGTCGTTTTTTCCAAGCCGGTATTTTACCCCGGAACCGCAGACATTTGAAATGTCCCCGGGCTTCCGGCGGCAAACGCCATTCGGTTTGCCCCGCGTTCGCCCCCTTGTGCCTCGCCACCGAGATTCATATACTAGCCGAATGCCCGATCAGGGAAAAAGCGGCCTGTTCCTCAAGGCGGGCATCCTCAACCCGCTCTTCCGGGTGGACCTCAACTACGGCACGTACGTCTGCCTCTTCTTCTCCTGGATCCGGCGTTTCGTGAAAGGACGGCTGTGGGGATGATCGACGGACGGCTGTTCATCGGCGGGGAGCGGGTCGAGGGGACCGCGAAGCTCGTTTCCAAGTGCCCGGCGACGCTCGAAGCGCTCGGAGAAGTCTCGCTTGCGTCGTCGGCGCATTGCGCGCAAGCCGTCGAGGCGGCGGGCGCGGCCTTTCCGGCCTGGCGAGAGCTGGCCGTCGCGGAGAAAAAGCGGATCTTCAAAGCAGCCGGCCGGGCCTTGCTGGACCGCCGGGAGGAAGCGGCGCGGCTGATCACGCTCGAGAAAGGCTCTCCCTATCCCGAATCTCTCGCCGTTGAAGTCCTGGGGAGCCTGGCCGTCCTCGACCATTACGCGCGCAACCTGGACCGGCTCTCCCGGACCAAGTCCCTTCGGCTATCGGTGCCGCTCTTCGCCCACAAGCGGAGCAGCTACCATTTCCAGCCGCTCGGCACGACGCTCGTCATATCGCCCTGGAACTTCCCCTTCCTCATTCCGTTCTCCGACGTGGTCAGCGCCCTCTCCGCGGGCAACACCGTCGTTCTCAGGCCATCGACGGCGACGCCCCTCGCGGCGCTTCTCGTCGGCGAGATCTTCGCCGCGGCGGGGATCCCCCGGGGCGTCCTGAACGTCGTCAACTGCCGGACGACCCAAGCCGAAGAGATGATCACGAATCCGAAGGTCCAGACGGTCATGTTCACGGGGAGCGTCGGGACCGGCAAGCGGATCATGGAGCTCGCCGGCCGCAACCTGACGAACCTCGTCCTCGAGCTCGGCGGCAAGGACCCGATGATCGTGCTCGCGGACGCCGACCTCGAGAGGGCGGCCCGCGGAGCCGTCTGGGCGGCGTTCATGAACTGCGGCCAGAGTTGCGCCTCGGTCGAGCGGGTGTATGTCGCCCGGGAGATCGCCCCGGCGTTCACGGCCCGGGTCGTCGAGCTGACGGAGGCGATGAAGGTCGGCCATCCGCTCGAGCCCGGGACGGATATGGGCCCGATGACGACGCTCGGCCAGCTCGAGACGGTCGAGGAGCACGTCCGGGACGCGCGCGCGCGCGGGGCGCGGATCCTCGCGGGCGGGGCGCGCGTCGAGGGCTTGCCGGGAACCTACTATGCGCCAACGGTCCTCGACGCCGTGGACCATTCGATGAAAATCATGACCGAGGAGACGTTCGGCCCGACTCTGCCGATCATGACCGTTGCGGACGCGGACGAAGCGGTCCGTCTGGCCAACGACTGCAAGTACGGCCTGACGGCGTCGGTCTGGACGCGGAGCCGCCGGGAGGCCGCGGCCGTCGCGGATCGCCTTCAGGCGGGCACGGTTACGGTCAACGACCACATGTTCTCGTTCACCGAGCCGAAGGCGATCTGGGGCGGGATCAAGGAGACGGGGATGGGGCGGTCGCACGGCCCCTACGGGTTGCTGCATCTCCAGAACATCAAGTTCGTCAGCGCCGACTTCTCGAAAAAGAAGGGCTGGCTGTGGTGGTTCCCCTACGGCGCCGCGAAGCCGGCGCTCATGGAAAAGGCGATGGGGCTGCTCTTCAACGGCCGGATCGGCGGGCGGATGAAGGCTCTCGCCGGCCTCGTCCCGTCGCTCGGGACAATGATGCGCGGCCTGTCCTTCCGCGCCCTCCTTAAATCTTCCGCCCGCCTTTTCCGGAAATAAAAATAGGGGGACGAGACACTCATTCCCCAATTTTGCAGGAGATTTTTGTCAAATCTTAGGAGAGATGGCTGGGAGTCACAGGAGCGCAATAATTGGCGCACGAAATCGGGGAATGAGTGTCTCGTCCCCCTATTATTTTCTTGCCCAGGCGGCTTTGTCGCGCTTGTCGAGCTCGACCGCTTTTTTGATGGACGAAGCGACGAAGACGATCCCCAGGCCCACGGCGACGATGAACGTGAGAAGGTCGGCCAGCAGGTAGGCTTTCCCCAGGAACCGGAAGAGAAAGGGGTTCCAAAAAGCGCACAAGGTCGTCCCGATCATGGCGATGATCCGGATCTCCGTCGGCCCGATCCGCCCATAAGAGATCTTGAAAACCCCGTCTACGTATGAAACGAGATGGGCCAGCACGTTCATCAGCAGGTATCCGATCGCCGCAGCCAGGCCGATGCCGGGATGGACGAGCGAGGAAATGCCCAGCCCGACGCAAATGATCGCCGTGGTGAAGGCATCGCAGATATGGTCGACGAAGTGGCCGTACTTCTCCCGCTCGCGGTGGCGGACGCGGGCCAGCGTCCCGTCCAGGCTGTCCGCCCACCAGTTGAGGACGAACCCGGCGTTGCTCATCATCACCCACCACGGCGAGACGCGGATCAGCGCGAGGCCGAAGAACGTGACGAAAGCGGCGACGATTCCGAGTACGGTCAGATGATCGGGCGTGATCCAGGCTGGAAGGCGGTTCGCCATCCAGATCAGGAGCGGCTTTTCGTAAGGGCTGGTCCAGGCGTGGAGGATGCGCTTGGCTTTCTTGGGTTCTTCCATAAGCTCTGACCCCTGGCCGTGGAGGAAGCTTAGTATAGGACCAATGACGCTCCGCGTCCATATCGGGTAGAATGGGGGCAAGCGGACGGAGAGGACATGAGCGGCCCATTCGACGAACGCTATTACCGGCAGGCCCTCTATCGCGAAAGGCCGAATTCCCCCCGCAACCGGCGCCGAGTGGCCGAGGCCATCCGCCTCCGCCCGGCGGGAGGCCGCCTGCTCGAGGTCGGCTGCGCCGAGGGCGGCTTTCTGAGCCTGGCCGCGGCTCATTTCGACGTCCAGGGGATCGACGCTTCGGAGTACGCCGTCCGCTCCGTCCGGGAGCGATATCGCCTTCCGGTCGAGGTGAAAGATATCGAGACCGCCGCGCTTCCTGCCTCCGCCTTCGATGTGATCGCCGCGTTCAACGTCCTCGAGCACCTGGCGGATCCCGCGCCGGCAGTCGGCCGCCTTTTCGCCGCGCTCAAGCCCGGCGGCGCGCTGATCGGCTCCGTTCCGAACATCGGCGGTCTCGTCGGTCGGCCGGCGGCGCTTATCGGCAATCGCCTCGATCGTTCGCACCAGTCCGCACTCCCTCCTTCTGCTTGGCGCGGGATCTTCGCCTCGGCCGGATTCGCGCCCGTCCGGTTCTTCGGGGAGCTGAACCTGGGCCGCAACCGCAGCATCTACATCCGCCGGCCCGCCTGGAAGCATCTCGCCATCGCCCTCGTCTTTGTCTGCGAAAAGAAATAAGGTAAATAGAGGGACGAGGCACCCATTAACCCAATTTTTAAATGAAATAATTATCTCGCCCATTGATTTAGTAAAAAAATAGGTGAATGGATGCCTCGTCCCTCTATTTACCCTATTTCCCTCTTTAAAAATGGCGGGAAAAATGGTAGATTAGCTTGCCCGTGGGCGTTTAGCTCAGCTGGGAGAGCGCAGCGTTCGCATCGCTGAGGCCGGGGGTTCGAATCCCCCAACGTCCACCATTTTTTTACTGCAACGACATGAACAGCGAAATGTTGATCCTCGCGGGAACGGCGGCCACCCTCGGGCTCTTCCATACCCTGATCGGTCCGGACCACTACATCCCCTTCATCGCCATGAGCCGGGCCCGCCGCTGGTCCATGCCGAAGACGCTCTGGATCTCGTTTCTCGCCGGCCTTGGCCATATTCTCAGTTCGGTCGTCCTCGGCTTCATCGGCCTGGCCCTCGGGATCGCCGTGGCCAAGCTCGAGGGGGTGGAATCGGCGCGCGGCGGATTCGCCGCCTGGCTCCTGATCGGGTTCGGTTTCGCTTATTTCGTCTGGGGCCTTCACCGGGCCATCCGGAACAAGCCGCACACCCACGGCCATCTTCACGTCGGCGAGGGCGCCCACGAGCACGAGCACGGCCACACGTCCGAGCACGCCCACGTCCACGACGCGCCCCGCGGCAAAGCCAATATCACGCCTTGGATCCTCTTCACGATCTTCGTTTTCGGCCCCTGCGAGCCGCTCATTCCGCTCGTCATGTATCCCGCGGCGAAGCACGATTTCGGCGGCGTCCTGTTCGTTGCGGCGGCCTTCGGCCTGACGACGATCCTGACCATGCTGACGATCATCGCCGTCTCCGCTTACGGCCTTAGCTTCGTCCGCTTCGGCCGGTTCGAGAGATACGCCCACGCCCTCGCCGGGGCGATGATCTTCGTTTCCGGCCTGGGCGTCCGTCTCCTCGGCCTCTGATGACCTTCCTCGTCGATTGCATGCTTGGCAAGCTGGCCAAGTGGCTGAAGATCCTCGGCTTCGACACGGTCTACTTCAACCGGGCCGAGGACGACGAGCTTCTCGCCCTGGCCCGCCGTGAAGGCCGCGTCCTCCTTTCGCGCGATCACGCCCTCCTCGGCCGGGCCAAGGGCCTCACGACCCTCCTCATCGAAACGGAATCCTGGCCCGACCAGGTCCGCCAGGTCCTGGACCACTTCGGCCTCACCGAAGCCGTTCGGGCCTATTCCCGCTGCCTCGAATGCAATGTCCCGCTGAAGACCCTGCCCAAGTCCGAGGCGGCCAACCTCGTTGTCCCCTTCGTCCTCGAAAACGCGGACTCGTTCGCCCTCTGCCCGTGCTGCGGCCGGGTCTATTGGCCCGGGACGCACTTCGAGGCGATGCGGGACCAGATCGAAGCGATCCTGAAGAACTCGTCTCAAAATTGAAATTTGTAGACGCGACCCCATTTCTCATTAGATAATCTCCTCACTGTTTAATTCGATTCCAGGGAGGAGGCCGTCATGCCCAAGCCCAGCAAATCCTTCGCTTGCGCCGTCGTCGTTTCCTGCTTTGCCTTCACTGTAGTGCCGGCCGCCGCGTCTACTGCGGCCGCGGCTCCGCAAAGCCCGTCCAAGCTCGTCTATAACTCCAATGATCTCTTCCGCCTCGAACCGCTCCGAGTTTTCGACGGCCCATCTTACAAGGAGCTGGCCTTTCCGCTCGGCGGAATCGGGACCGGCACCGTTTCCCTGGGGAACCGCGGCCAGCTCCGCGACTGGGAGATCTTCAACCGGCCCGGCAAGGGCGTCGACCTTCCCTTCACCTTTTTCGCCCTGGCATTCTCCCAGAACAACGAGAAGCCGGTCGTCCGCGTCCTCGAGGGCCCGCTCGCCCCGCCGTTCACCGGCGAGGACGGCATCTCCCGGACGAAGATCCCCGGACTGCCCCGCATGGAAAAGGTCCGCTTCCGCGGCGAATATCCCTTCGCTTGGGTCGAGCTCGAGGATTCCAGGATCCCGCTCCAGGTGACGCTCGAAGCCTTCAATCCGTTCATCCCGCTCAAGCCCGAGGAGTCCGGCATCCCCGCCGTGATGCTCCGCTTCCGGGTCCGCAATCTCAGCCGCCAGCCTGCCCAGGTGACCATCGCCGGCTCGATCCTCAATCCCGTCGGGTTCGACGGCGTCGGCACGATCGGCGGCGTCAGCAGCGACAAGTTCGGCCAGAACGTCAACGAGATCCGCAAGGGCGGAGCTCTCAACGGGCTCTTCCTCTCCTCCCGCAAGGTCAAACCCGACGCGGCCGCTTTCGGCACGATGGCCCTCGCCTCGCCGTGGAAGAACGTCACCTACCTCACGCATTGGGTCCGGGGCGACTGGTGGGACGACCTCCAGATTTTCTGGGACGACTTTGCCGCCGACGGCCGCCTCAAGGACCTCGCCGAAGCCGTCCCATCTCCCGACAACCGTACCGATGTCGGCACGCTCGGCCTGATGGCCACGATCGAGCCCTTCGGGGAGGTGACCCTGCCGTTCATCCTGTCCTGGAATTTCCCGAACTTCCTCGATTACTTCGACATTGTCCGCGGCCAGCGGGGCAAGATCTTCCGCAACCACTACGCCGAGAGGTTCGCCGACGCCTGGCAGTCGGCCGAATACCTCGCCGCGAACCTCTCCGCCCTCGAAGGCGGGACGCGCCAATTCCACTCCGTTTTTTACGGCTCGACCCTTCCCGCCTACGTCCTCGACGCCGTCTCGAGCCAGGCGGCCATCACCCGCACTACGACCTGCTTCTGGCTCGAGGGCGGCCAGTTCTACGGCTTCGAGGGCTGCAACGACCAGACCGGCTGCTGCCCGCTCAACTGCGGCCACGTCTGGAACTACGAGCAGTCGCTTGCCTTCCTTTATCCCAGCCTGGAGCGCTTCATGCGCGAAGTCGATTTCCTGACCAACACCAAGGACGACGGGGCGATGGTCTTCCGGACCTCGCTCCCGATCACGGGCGGCCAGTCCTGGACGTTCAAGCCCGCGGCCGACGGCTCGCTCGGCAAGATCATCAACCTGTACCGCGACTGGCAGATCTCCGGCGACGCCGAATTCCTGAAGAAGCTCTGGCCCAAGGCCCGCAAGGTGCTCGACTACACCTGGAAGGTCTGGGATACCGACAAGGACGGCCTCATCGAGGGCGAGCAGCACAACACCTACGATATCGAGTTCTACGGCCCGAACAGCATGATCGGGACGTTCTATCTCGGCGCGCTCCTCGCCGCGTCCAAAATGGCCGACGCCGTCGGCGACTCCGCCTCGGCCCGGCTCTGCCGCGAGGTCCTCGAAAAGGGCAAGGCGAACTTCGACAAACTGCTCTGGAACGGGTCCTATTATGTCCAGAAGTACGACCAGGTCATGGAGAAGAAATACCAGTACGGCGAGGGCTGCCTCTCCGACCAGATGCTCGGCCAGTGGATGGCCATGGCCGCCGGCCTCGGCCGCTTCCTCCCTGAAGACCGGCTCAAGATCACCCTCCGCTCGATCTTCGAGAACAATTTCATGACCGATTTCCGCGAGTATTCGAACGTCCAGCGGACCTACGCCCTGAACGACGAGCGGGGCCTCCTCCTCTGCACCTGGCCCAAGGGCGGCCGTCCGCCGCTCCCGTTCGTCTATTCGGACGAAGTCTGGACGGGCATCGAGTACCACGTCGCCTCGCACCTGATGTACGAGGGGCTCCTCGAAGAGGGGTTGTCCATCGTCAAGGCCGTCCGCGACCGCTACGACGGGATCCGCCGCAACCCGTGGGACGAGGTCGAGTGCGGGCACCACTACGCCCGGGCGATGTCGAGCTGGGCGGTCCTGCTCGCCCTGTCCGGATATTCGTATTCGGGACCGGCGATGAGCCTCGAGTTCGCCCCGAAGCTTTATCCGGAGGATTTCCGGACATTCTGGACGACGGGAAACGGCTGGGGCGGCTACGTGCAAAAGGCGGGCTCGGCCGGCCAGACCGTGACGCTCGATGTCGCTTCGGGCGACGTGACGCTCAAGACGTTCTCGTTCACCCTCGCCCCTGGCCACGGCGGGAAAAAGCTCGCCGCGCTCGAAGGCTCGCTCGGCGGCAAGCCGTTCAAGCCCGTCTTCAAGCAGTCAGGGGCGAAGGTCGAGGTGAGCTGGGCCCAGCCCATCGCGGTGAAGGCCGGCGTGTCGCTCGTCCTGAACGCGAAATTCTGATAATTCGAATCCATAAGTCCTAACGGGAAGATCTAATTATTTTGGGTTCGGTTTCCACTGTAAAGAAGCGATAATGATCATAGCGTATATCCAGCTTCATCTTAGTGTCTCTTGCGTTCTTCTGACCCAGTTGAGAATAATCCAGCACGATTTCCGATTGGCTTGGGAATAGAAGCCCTTTTTTTTCGTCGCCATACTCGTACGTAGCTCTCAGATGCGGGGCAAGATAATACTGGCGGCATTCGGCTAAGATCCGATCATCGATGGACGAGGCGTTGCACTCGATCTCAGCTTGGACGACCCGACCGCTGTTTCTTTCGATCCAAAGAGTCGCTTTTTGGACCTCGATACTGCGCTTCTTGCGAGCCTTGATTTCGATGATCCGGCAATTCTTGCCAAGGATCTTGTCGTCCTCGCCTAAAGAATAAAGATATTCGTCTCTGAATCCCGGGGCGAGTAGCCGGGTCGAGACGCTTATCGGGATAGGAAACAGCAACGGTTTCTTCCCGAACGAAGAATCGCGTTCGTTCGAAGGAGGCTTCACCAGAGTCCTTAGCTCGGTAACGCGGCTATTTTGGCTCGTGATTTGATAGTCGTTGACATAGCGGTTTGTTTTAGGGCTTGCCAGACCGGGAACAAAAGAATTGACTCGGACGGTAATGACTTGTCCTTCTATCTCGGTGGAACCCATCATAGAAGGTCCAACATTGACGATGCTCTTTATCGTTTCAGATATCCGTTCGCGACATAAATAGAAATGCGCAATATCCTCCATTTTGCGGCAGGTCGACCAGCTCCGGTCGAGCGTGGCCAGCAATTCATCGCCCAACGGTTCCCTTGGAGCGGAGTCTTCGACCTCGGGCCATTCACCCGGATCGAAAATAAACGAAATATATGTCCAAGCACCTCGCTGCTTCCCCAAGGTGAGAGGCGGAGCGTATTTCCACTGTTTTGCGGCCTCCACAGCCAACTCATCCAACTCCGGATGTAGACTCCGAATGATAGGAAGCGGAGATGGAATCTTGACATCCCCCTGTTCATCAATCCAAGCCCAGACAATGACCTCGCCCGCGATTCCCTCTTTTTTCAAATGATCCGGATACTTTGGGTATACGGTTTTGACGGGCTTTAAAACAACGGGGTTGGATTCGATTTGTCGCGGCCAAAGAGGAGAGAATCCAAATATGATCATAATCATGGCAGCGAAAGCCGTTGCCCTCAACTGAGATACGGGCATCGTTATTCCCTTTATTATCGAATCACGTAACTAACAATAGTCTATACACACAGATAATTATGTTCAATATTTGGGACTTAAAGTAGTTTACGATGGCCCATCTCCCAGAACAAATTGCACACGGCAATGTTTACTGGCTAGAGATAAGTGTATTCAGATGACTGTCACCGTAATAAATTAAAGTCGCTTAAATATCGTTGACAGTCATCTTAATCACTCGGCTGTTCGATCCTTAGATAAGAGCATCCGGGTGGCCGCATCGAGATGACCGTCACGCTCGTTGAATAATTAGCATCGCGCTGAACCGAATTTATTGGAAAAATGAACGTTTTTGCCTATCAGGCTACATAATGATGTAGGCGATATCGGATGATAGAATCAGCCGAGGCCGTGCGGAAAGGGGATAGAGACGCTTTTCGAATGCTCGCCTCCCAACACGGGGAGCGGCTTTATCACGCTGGACTGGCTCTATGCCGGGATCATTCCGACGCCCAAGACCTTGTCCAAGAGACGTTTGTCGAAGCGCTTCGGTCGGCTCCCCGGTTCGAGGGACGTTCGGTCCCCTATACGTGGCTTTATGGGATCCTGCGCCGTCGGTTTCTCCGAGGATACCGCAAGAAAGCGAGATTCTTTCGCATCCTTCCGTTAATCGGTCGAGAGGCCCAGGCCTCTCGATCGGAGGAAATCAGTGAAGCCGGGGGATCTTTGGATCCGTTGATGGCGGCCGTGACACGGTTGCCGGCAAAATATCGGGAAATCCTTTTTCTTCGCTATATTGAAAATCGGCGCATTGCCGAAATTGCCGCCTTGACGTCTGTTGCCGAAGGGACCGTCAAGTCCCGAATTCACCATGCCCTTCGTCGATTGAGGATGATCATCGAATCCGAGCCCGAATTTTCGGAGCTTCCGGATGCGGAGAGAATCGATGAACTGTAAACGCGTTCGTTTGGTTCTGTTCGATTATCGAGACGGGTCTCTTTCGGCCGATGATCAAAAAATTATCGAGAGTCATTTGACCACGTGTGTGTCATGCCGCGAGCTGCTTGAAGAGGAAGCCAGGATTGCCTCGAGGTTCAGGGTGTGTTTCGCGGAAAAACAGCGAGCTTTTCCATTTCAGGCCGAAGCGTTGCTCGCCCCTCATGAAGAGCTTCAATCGGATCATCGAGTTCCATCGATCCAAAGGAGACGCTTCATTAAGGTTCTGGTGCCGATATCGGTCGGAGCGGCGCTGGTTTTTATGGCTTTTCTCATATTCCGCCCGGCTCGGCTCCGGACCGATTTTTACGCGCCGCAAGCTTCTTATGCTGCCGGCGATCTGCCGGATCCTTTTCGCGATTGGATCGAGAGGCGGATGATCATCATTATCGAGGATAAGAATTCCGGGACTTATGAGCGGATCGAGGCGAACAGGCACGGGATCATCGCCCGGTCCGTTGAAAAAAGGGGGAATCGATGATCGAAAAAAGATCGGCTCTGGGGATTCTCGCCTTGGGGGTGCTCTTGTCCTTCCTCCACGCGGACGTCGATAAGACGATGGTTACGCTCGCGGTCGCGTCCGATTTCGGCAAGGGCATGGATTGGGGAAAGCTTTTTTCGGGATACCAGGATCGCGGAACATACAAGAATCTGGCGAGGATGTCGGATGGCCGGTGGATCATCGCGGATTCCCGCGCATACAATTTCCTCCTATTCGACGAGACCGGGCGGTTCTTGAGAACGCTTTGGAAGAAAGGATTGCGTGAATCGGACGCTACCCAACAACCCGGACGGATCGAATGGATTTCGCTTTTGGACGATAAGGACATTTTTGTCCTGGAGCCGTCCCGGATCCGCGTCTTCGATCTGGATGGCAGAGAGGTTCGTTCTACCCCGATCAGCCACGCCGTCCAATGCTTCGTCGCTTTGGACGAGCGGACGGTGGCCATGGCAGGTTCCATGGAAAGGCCCGGCCTTCCTAAAAGATATGTTGCGGGAATCCTCGACCTCGAAACGGGAAAAGAAATCATCGTCATGGACAGCGTCGAAAGTTCCTCCCGAAAGAAGCCCGTCCCTTTGACCGAGGACGGCAGCAAAACAATGACCGTCGATTTCCCGTTCGCCGAGATCAGGGGCTTCGTCCGACGGACTCCGGAAGGAGGCTTTATCGCGGGATTCTCCAATTGGCCGGAAATCGAAGTCTACGACAAAAACGGCCGACAGCTTCGGATCATTTCGCTGAAAACGGAGAGGTCGTTTTTCGAAATAAACACCATCGAATCGATCGGTTCGCAAGCGATAAGAACCGAAAATATCGGAGGCCGGGGTTATGCCTTCGCCAAGAGAGTCCCCAAATCCGATTATCCCAAGGACAGCCCGTATTACTACAATCTCGCCGTCAACGACGACGGCGATGTCCTGGTCTTCAGCTTTCCGCCCGAAGGCACGCGGCCCGTTTTTCAGTCCTATTCGTCGGACGGCCAGCTCAAGCTGGACGTCGTTCTCGATCCGGGCGATTTCGAGATTCTCCTTACGCCGGCGGCGGCGGGGATCGTATTTTATCGGGGCGATCTCTATGTTCTGGCGGAAGCGAAAGCGGCGGCGGGGATCCCCCTTCGATTCATGAAATGCTTTCTCAAGCTGGGGTCTCAGGCCGATAAAAAGTAAGCAAAGAGGGGAGCGGTTCCGCTCGAGTCGATTCCCCGATCATCAGGAACAAGGAGAGGATTCCATGCGAAAAGTCGCGGTATTCGCCGGCGCGTTCCTCATCGTCGTCTCGATGCTCCCGGGGCAATCGAAAATCGGCGTGGTCAATTCGCCGCTGATCCTCGAGAAATCGGTCGAAGGGAAGCGCGTCATCGCCCAGCTTCAGGATCGCGATAAGCAATATCAAGCCGGCATCGTCAAAGCGGATGAGGAGATCCGGCTGCTTCAAGCCAAGCTCAATCAGCAGCGCCTAACGCTGACCGAGGATGCAATTTCTCAGCTGACGGCGGACCTGGACAGGAAGCAGACCGATCGGAAGAGATTGGCTGAGGACGCCTACGCGAATATGGACGATCTCCAGAAAAGGCTGTTCAAGAAAGTCACGGACGAGCTTGGTCCCATCATCGAACAAATCGGAAAAGAAAAAGGATTGGAGATCATCTTCGATCTTCAAAGGGCCGGCGCGGCTTGGTTCAGCCCCACAATCGACATCACGGCAGATGTCATCAAGCGCTACGACGCGGCGAAGTCGATACAGATTAAATAGTCCTACTTCATCGATCAGGGGTCGCGTCTACACATTTCAAAAAAATTGAAAATTGTAGACGCGACCCCGAAAAGCGACCCCACTCGGCTCACTCCAGCCGCTTGCGGAAGCGGAGGGCGCTCAGGGTGAAGGTCAGGATGCCCATCGCTGCGAGGACGACAAACTCCCGCCACAGGATCGCGGGCCCGTTCCCCTTGAGCAGGATGTTCCGGACGATCGTGCCGTAATAACGCAGCGGATTGAGGTAGGTTACCGCCTGGATGACCTTGGGCATATTGTCGATCGGTGAAAAGATGCCGGACAAGAGCATCGCCGGCATGAGGAATACGATGGCGGTCTGGATGACCTGGCCCTGGGTGCGCGAGATCGTTGAAAAGAACATCCCCAGCCCGAGCGTCGTCAGGATGAAGACGAAGGCCGAAGCGAAAAGAAAAGCGAGGCTTCCGCGCACGGGGATGTGGAAGACGAGCCTCGCCGCCCCCAGGACGAGGAAGATGTCCGCCGTGCCGACCATCATGAAGGGGATGGTCTTGCCCAGGATGAGCTCGATCGGCCGGATGGGGGAGACGATGATCTGCTCGAGGGTCCCGAACTCGCGCTCCTTGGTGATGGCCATGGCGGTCATGACGAGGGTCGAGATCAGGAGGACCAGGCAGAGGACCCCCGGGACCATCCAGTAGGAGCTCCGGAGTTCGGGGTTATACCAGATGCGCGGCTCGAAGAAGTTCAGCCGCCCCGCGGTCAGGCCCGTGACGCGGGCGAGTAGCCCGGCCGCAAACCTCGCCGTGATGAGCGAGACGTAGTTCTGGACGATCGTGGCCGTGTTGGCGTCGCTCCCGTCCAGGATGACCTGCAGGGCGCCTTCCTCACCCCGCCCCAGCCGGCGGGAAAAATCTTCCGGCACGACGAGGGCCATCCAGGCCCGCCCCTTCTGCAGCCAGGGATCGATCTCCGACTCCGATCCAAGCTCCGCCTGAAGCCGGAAATACCCGGACTGGACAAACATGGCCGTCAAGGCGCGGCTGTCCTCCGTCCGGGCGTGATCGACGAGAATGAAGGGGACGTTGCGGACGTCGACCGAGGCCGCATAGCCGAACAGGATGAGCTGGATGACGGGCGCGACGAACAGCGGCAGGTACATCCGCTTGTCGCGGAAGAGCTGGATGAGCTCCTTGCGGACGATCGTGCGGATGGTCCGGATCATCGGCGGCCGTCCAGTCGCATCCGCATCTTCCGGACGCAGTTGAACAGGAAGAACGCCCCGAAGGCGGCGGTCCCGGCGATCGTGGCCCAGAGGAGCGGGAACCCGTATCCCTTGAGGAAGACGCCCCGGAGCGCGGCGAGATAGAAGCGGGCCGGCGTGGCGTAGGACACGAGGCGCAGGACGAGCGGCATGTTGGCGATGGGAAAGATGAACCCGGAGAGGATGAACGACGGCAGCAGGGTCAGGATGATGGCCAGGATGAAGGCGAGCTGCTGGGAGCGTGTGGCGATCGAGAGGAACAGCCCCAGGCTCAGGCCGTAGATCAGGAAGGCCGCCGAAGCGAGGATCAGCCCCGGGAAGCTGCCCGTGAACGGGACGCCGAAGACGAACCGCCCCGTCAGGACGATGAGCGAAACCTGGACGATCCCCAGGGCAAAATAAGGGAGGAGCTTTCCGGCGACGATCTCGACCGGCCGGCCCGGCCCGGCCATGAGCTGCTCCATCGTCCCGTTCTCCCATTCCCGGGCGACCGTGAGCGAGGTCAGCATGGCCGACATGATGGCCATGATCACGGCGATGAGGCCCGGGATGATGAAGTTCGTGCTGGATAGCTCCGGGTTGAACCAGACCCGGACGCGCGTATCCACGGTCGGGACGGACACGGGCGCGACTCCACCCGATCGCCCGAGCTGCCGGACGAGGATGTCGGAGGCGAAGCCCTGGATGAGCCGGGACATGTTCCCCATGGCGATGAGCCCGGTGTTGCTGTCGCAGCCGTCGACGAGGATCTGAAGCGGAGCGGCCCGGCCGGCCCCGATGTCGCGGCTGAAATCCCGCGGGATGACGACGACGATCTTGGCCAGGCCTTCGTCCAGGATCGTTTCGGCCCGGCCGTAATCGTCCGTCCGGACGCGCAGGTTGAACGCGTCGGCGGCCTCGACGCGGGCGATGAGATCGCGGCTGAGCGTCGTCCGGTCGAGGTCGATCACGGCCGTGTCCACGTGGCGGATGTCGAAGGTGATGGCGAGGCCGAAGATGATGACGAGGACCGCGGGCTGGCCGATGGCCAGAAAGAGGCTCCGCGGGTCGCGGCGGATGTGGAGGATCTCCTTGCGGGCGATCGTCCGGATGCGGCGCATCATGGGCCGGCGGCTCCTTCGATGGCCCGGACGAAGACGTCCTCGAGCGTCGCCGTCGCCCGCCCGGCGATCCGCTCCTTGAGCTCGCGCGGCGAGCCCAGGGCGATGATCTTTCCCGAATAGATGATGGCCAGCCGGTGGCAGCGCTCGACCTCGTCCATGTAGTGCGAGGTGACGAGCGTCGTCGTCCCCCGGGCCGAGAGCTCGTAGATGAGGTCCCAGAAATCGCGGCGCGAGGCCGGATCGACGCTCGCCGTCGGCTCGTCGAGGAAGAGGATGTCCGGCTGGTGGATGATGGCGCAGCCGAGGGCGAGCCGCTGTTTCCAGCCGCCGCTCAGCCCCGCCGTCAGGACTTTCTCGCGGCCGACCAGGCCGGCCATGCGGAGGACCCAGGCTTTCCTCTCACGCATCCGCTCGGCCGAGAGGCGGCGGATCCCGCCGTGGAAATCGATGTTTTCGCCCACGGTCAAGTCGTTGTAAAGGGTGAACTTCTGGGACATGTAGCCGATGATCCGCTTGACGTCCTCGCTCCGGCGGGCGACATCGAAGCCGCCCACGAAGGCCTCGCCCGCCGTAGGCCGGAGGATGCCGCAGAGCATCCGGATCGTCGTGGATTTCCCCGCCCCGTTCGGGCCCAGGAAGCCGAAGATCTCGCCCCTGCGCACGCCGAAGGAGATGTGATCGACCGCGGTGAACGCCCCAAACGTCTTGGTCAGGCCTCGGACGTCGATGCTCAAGCCGTCTGAGTCGGTCATGCCCGGCCCCGCTCCGCCAGGGAAAGGAAGACGTCCTCGAACGATGGGGGAATGGCCTCGAGCCTGGTGAAGGCGATCCCCGCCGACCGGAGCCTCTCGCGGATCCCTTCGGGGCCGATCGTCGCGGGGTCATGGACGATGTGAAGGCTTTCGCCGAAACGGCGGACGCTCTCGATGCCGGGGATATCCCGCAGGACCGGAGCCGCCGCGGCCGGGTCGGCGGCCACGAGCTCGGCCATGGCGCCGCGCATGCTCCGGACGAGGCTCTCCGGCCGGTCGGTGACGAGAACGCGGCCTTCGTCGAGGAAGGTGACCGAGCCGCAGCGGGCGGCCTCGTCCATGTACGGCGTCGTGAAGAGGATCGTCGTGCCGCGGGCGTTGAGGTCCTCGAGGAGCCGCCAGAATTCCCGGCGGGAGACCGGATCGACGCCGGTCGTGGGCTCGTCGAGGAGGAGGATCTCCGGCTCGTGAAAGAGATTGCAGGAGAGGGCGAGCTTCTTCTGCATCCCCCCGGAAAGGTTCCGGCCGAAGCGGGCTTTGTAGGGCGCGAGGGCGCTGAAGGCGAGAAGCTCCGCCTTCCGTGCCTCGAAGCGGGCCTTCGGCACGCCGTAATAATCGGCGAAGAAGCGCATGTTCTCGGCGACGGTCAGATCGCCGTACAAGCTGAAATGCTGGGGCATGTAGCCGATCCGGTCCTTGACCTCGTACGGCTGCCGCGCGGTGTCGAAGCCCGCCGTTTCGATCTTTCCCTCGTCGGGGAGGAGCAGGCCGGCCAGCAGGCGGAGGAGCGTGGATTTTCCGGCCCCGTCCGGGCCGATGACGCCGCCGATCGTCCCCCGCTCGACCGCGAGGTCGACGCCCCGGAGGGCCCGGGTGTCGCCGAACGAGCGGCCAACCCCTTCGGCTTTGACCGCAACCAAGTGTCCCGTCTCTTTATTCATTCAGCCTTATCCTGCTATTGAGACGGGACACTTCCAGGAGGGAGTCAAGCTCCCCCCTCGGCGCTTCGCTCCGCTACGCTGACCCCCTGAGGGGGGATCAATCCATCCCCCCTCAATCTCCCCCGGATGTAGTGCGTCTCGTTAGATCTCCTGTTGGCAAAGGAAATTGCTGGACGCACTACTGTCCTTATTTGAGCGGGATGCGGACATCGACGGGCATGCCCGGCTTGAGCGCGCCGTCGGCGTTGGGGAGGTCGGACTTGATCATGTACACGAGCTTGAGCCGCTCTTCCTTGGTCTGGACATTCTTGGGGGCGAACTCCGCCTCGTCCGAGATCAGGCCGATCGTCCCGGCGAAGGTCCGTCCCGGGAAAGAATCGCTGAACACCTCGATCCGGCCGCCGAGCTTGATCTTGCCGAGGGCGTCCTCGGGGATGTAAGCCTTGACGTAAGTCCTGCCGAGGTCGATGAGGCTGAAAAGCGCGGCTCCGGGCCCGACGAGCTCACCGGGCTCGACGTGCCGGACTTCGACCGTCCCGGGACCGGGCGAGCGGACTTCCGCGTCGGAGATCGATTTTTCGAGCAGCCGGCGCTGGGCCTGGAGGTTCTTGAGGTCGGCCTCGGCCACGGCGATCTCTTCCTTCTCCAGGCCGCGCAGGGCCATCTGGTAATTTTCCCGGGCGCTCTTGAGCCGCTCCTGGGCCGCCGTGAGGGCCAGGTCGGCTTTTTCCTTCTGGCTCGCCGAGATGGCCTCCTCGCTCAGGAGCTTGGCCATCCGCTGCTGATCGTGCTCCGCGGTGGTGAGTTGTTCGACGGCGAGGTCCACCTGGCTCTTGGCCACCGCGATCAGCTCCTTTTTCGTCCCCCGGCGGGCCAGACTGACCCGGGCCTCGGCGGCGGCGATACCCGCGTTCGCCTGGTCCATCTGGATGCGGAGCTTGTCGACGTTGATCCGGCAGAGGACGTCTCCTCCGGCGACCTTCTGGCCCTCGCGCGCCAGGACCTCGTCCACGATCCCCTGACTTTGGGAGCGGACCTCGATTTTAATGGCCTCGATGACTCCGGAGACCTCGAGAACCGAAGCCTGGGACGTCTTTTTCCCGCATGAGGGGAGAACGAGCGCCAGTCCGGCGAAGACCCCCGCTCCAATGACGCGCGCGCGTGTGGTCATGGATTCTCCTAAGAGTGCCTCCATTTTACAACAAAATTCAAAAAAATGACGGTCCAGGCAACCTTTTTTGGTTCGTTTCCATCTATCCCATCGAGAGGCGACGTATATTGGACCTACAAAGCGCGGTATTGGCACGCGGGCTGGAAATAACGGATAATCCCGTCATGAGCCGTCCGAGCGATGCCCCGGCCGAATCCGAGCTGGCCCGCCTGATCGAGCGGAGCCAGAAGGGCGATCATCTGGCCATGGAAGCCATTTACGCCCTCTACAAGACCGCTTTGTTCAATCTGGCCTTCCGGTACACCTACGACCGGGCCACGGCCGAGGACCTGCTCCAGGAGATCTTCATCAAGATCTTCACCCACATCGGCGACGTGAACCGGACGGCGACCTTCACCGCCTGGGTCTACCGGATCGCCCTCAACACATGCTACAGCCACCTGCGGACGAAGAGGATCGAAGGCCGGAACGCGGTGCCGCTCGACGACGTCGAGGGATTCATCCATTCCGGCCGGAACGAGGAAGCGGGCGGCGACCTCCGCAAGCACCTCGACGACGCGATCGCCCGGCTTCCCCGCGGGCTCCGGGAGGTCTTCCTCCTCCACGACGTCCAGGGGTTCAAGCACAGCGAAATCGCCCGGACGCTGCGCCTTTCGGTCGGCACCTCGAAATCCCAGCTGTTCAAGGCGCGGCTGAAACTCCGGGAAATCCTCAAGGCTCGAAGCGGGAACTAGGAGAAGGCCCATGCGTTGCGCCCAAGCCCACAAGTTCATCGGCGATCATCTGGAAGGCACGATCGGCGCCGCCGAGAACGCGAAGCTCCAAAAGCACCTGGAGGAGTGCGCGGACTGCCGCGCCATCCTCGCGGATTTCAAGAGCATCGCCGAGGCCGCCCGGGAGCTGCCGAAGCACGAGCCCTCCTCCCGCGTCTGGACCGGAGTCCTCGCCGGCGTCGGCTTGTCGGATCGCCAGCCCGCCCGCGGGCGCCCCGAGGGGCCGGGCTGGGCCGAGCGCTTCTTCCTCCAGGGCCGGGCCCGCGCCGCCTGGGCGGCCGCCCTCCTGCTCGTCATCGTCGCGGGCGGAGTGGCGATCGGAATCCGGATCGGCCGCGGGGCGGGGAATCCGGGGGCGTCCCTTACGGCGGACGTCCGGTTCACCCTGGGCAAGATCGAGGAAGCGGAAAAGCACTACCAGCTCGCCATCGAGGCGCTTCAGGCCGCCATCGGAGGCCGGATGACCGGGCTCGATCCGATCATCGTGGCGGCGTTCGCCCGGAACCTCGGCGATATCGACGCGGTGATCCGGGACTGCCGCGCCGCCGTCGAGGCGAATCCGGCCAACCTCAGCGCCCGGGCCTATCTCCTCGACGCCTACAAGGACAAGGTCGAATTCCTGGGCAACGTGATCGACGTGACGAAGAAACCCTTGCCGGCCAAGCCGGCGGGGACGCGGATATTGTGAGAATGTCCGGGGAAATGAAATGAGGAGGTCTGAAATGAAGAGAATGGGAATGCTGAGCAAGGGACTGGCGATCGTCGCGGCCCTCGGCCTCGCGGCCGGGCTGGCCTTCGGCGGGCCGCTCTTCGGCGAGAAATTCGAGGAGAAGTTCGCCAAGACCGAAGCCCTGGCCAAGGATGGCAAGGTCATCATCAACAACGTTTCCGGAACGGTCCAGATCAAGAGCGGGACCCAGGACCAGGTCCAGATCGACGCGGTCAAGGTCTGCAACGTGTCCACCGAGGCCAAGGCCAAGGAGAACATGGCCCTGGTCACGATCGAGGTGACGAAGAACGGGAACATCGTCCAGATCGAGACCAAGTACCCGGAGAAGGTCAAGAACCTCAACGTCTCGGTCAACTACGTCCTGACGATCCCGGCGATGGCTTCGATCAAGGTCCGGAATGTCAGCGGCTCCGTGGACGCCGCCGATATCGGCGGCATGTTCGAGGGGAACGTCACGAGCGGAAAAGTGATCCTGGCCCGGATCGGGGGTGGAGTGGATTGCCAGGTCGTGAGCGGCGGGCTCCAGGTTTCCGACATCAAGGGAGACGTGGACCTGAAAACGGTCTCCGGGAACATCACCGCTTCGAAGATCCGGGGCTCGATCGACGCCGAGACGACGAGCGGAAACGTGACCCTGACCGAGATCTCCGAGCCCAAGACCGTCCGGGCCAAGGTCCTGAGCGGCAAGATCGGCTATGACGGCCAGATCGTCGCGGGCGGCAAGTACGGCTTCGATGCCCTGAGCGGATCGATCATAGTGACCATCCCCGCGAGCGCCGGCTTCGAGCTCGAGGCCGAGACGTTCAGCGGCAGCATCAACACCGATTTCGCCGTCACGATGCAGGGCAAGATCGACCGGAAGGAAGTCCGGGGCGTCGTGAACAACGGCGGAGCGGCGCTGCGGATCAAGGCCTTCAGCGGCTCGATCGAGATCAAGAAGAAGTAACGAGAGTCGACGCTTCTCACGGGGCTCTCCCAAAGCGGGGGAGCCCCTTTTTTTAACCGTTGCTGCCGGTGCCCCGGGTTTAGAGGTTGTTGACATCGATCCCTGACCGGGAATATCTTCATTCCACGAGGGGAGGCGTCTCTTCCCAGCCAGACGCGAAAGCATGAAAAATTCTTTTTACAGGAAAAATATTTTCGTGTTTTCTTTCCTTGTTTCCTTGCTTGTGTTTTTCTTGGATTTTTCATTTTCTCAAACGACTCACCGCTTCAAGCCAGCCAAATCCCATTTCATCTTTGATGCCGAACACAAACCGGCGCTTAAGCTGAAGCCAGGAGATACGCTCATTACGGCGACTCTGGATGCCTTCGGCACCTCGATATCCCCCCCAGGACAACTCCCCGCCGAGTCAGTTCATTTACCACGAGTAAATTATCTTACGGGGCCTTTTTACGTTGAAGGAGCAATGCCCGGTGATACGCTCATCCTTCACCTTGAAGAAGTCAGGACCGACAGAGATTTCGCCGTTTCCACCCTTTGGCCGCTTCCCGGTCTGCCTCCAGGCGAAATCCACCCTGCAATGCTCCTCCAACCTCTGGCCGAAAGGACCTATCGCTGGAATATCGACCGAGATCAGGGTGTCGCCATATTGAATATTCCGGAGAGCAGGATTAAAAGGATTGAGATTCCTCTCCAGCCTTTTCTCGGCACAGTCGGAGTGGCCCCGAACTTCGGTGCGGCTGGGCTTTCCGCCGCTCCCGCGGAACACGGCGGCAAAATGGATTGTCTAGAGGCTAAAACAGGAACGACGCTCTATTTTCCTGTCTTCGTAAAAGGTGCGCTCTTCATGCTCGGGGATGGGCGTGCGGCTCAGGGTGACGGCGAAATCGGTGCGACCGGTTTAGAGATTCCGCTGGAAGTGACTGTCAAAGTGAATGTGATCAAGGGGAAACGAATCATCTGGCCGCGCTTTGAAGATGATGAGTCCATCATAGTTGCCGCCAGCGCCCGCTCTCTGATCGACGCCTTCAGATCAGCCCATGACGAGTTGATCAGCTGGCTCGTGGACGATTATGGTTTCAACCGACGGGATGCTCTTCAAATCGTCTCACAGGCGGGAGGCGCCCGCGTACGAAATTTCGCCGGTTCCAAGATTACCGTTGCGGCTAAATTCCCGAAGAAATATCTGCCTTTTCAGATGCCGTGGTGGCAGCTGGCCATATGGTTTTTATCTCAAATAGAGGATGCGAATTTTGATGCGGCCGTAGGCGCTCCTGCTTATACGGATCAGCATCCCCGGGTGCTGTTCGATGAAGCTCACAGCAATGCGCATACAATTAACGGAACGTATAAACCATTTGCAAACCTGATCGCAAATGACGGATTCGAAATAAGGCGGAATACGGAAAAGTTCAATCGGGGAGCACTCGATCAATGCGATATCCTGGTCATCGCAAATGCCCGAGGAGGCAGGGAGAAAGGGACAGGGGGAAATCCGGCATTTTCCGAGGAAGAATGCGAAACAGTCGAGGAATGGCTTCGTAAGGGGGGATCTTTACTGCTGATCGCCGACCATGCCCCTTACGGCGCAGCGGCAGAAATATTGGCGAAACGATTCAGCGTCCAGATGAGCAAGGGGGACACGATCGATCCGTCACACCACGACCTCGAAACGGGAGAAGAAGGCAGCATCCTCTTCTCCCGTGAGAATGGGCTGCTCAAAGACCATCCTATTACCCGGGGACGAAACCCAAGCGAAAAGATTCATCGAGTCCTCACGTTCAACGGTCAATCTCTTAAAGGACCGGAGGGAAGCACCTCCTTTCTTTCTCTGGCGGATACGGCCGTCGATATCGATAGCGAGAAATCTAAAACCTCGGCTGCCGGCAGAGCTCAAGGGATTGCACTTGAATTCGGGAAAGGCAGGATTGTCATTCTCGGTGAAGCGGCCATGCTCACGGCACAAATCTATCAGACTCCAGACCGAGGATTCGGCTATGCAGGAATGAATCGTTACGACACGGAAAACAGACAGCTTGCCCTCAACATCATGCATTGGCTTTCACGTCTTTTCCGGCCGTGATCTCAACTGATCACGCCCCTTTTTTTACTTCGGTGCGATCGTGATCTTGATCGGGGTCCTGGAGATGCCGCCTCTTCCGTCGCGCCTCAGGAAGACGAGGTCGTAGGTCCCGACGAACCCTGGCCCGGGCATCCAGGAGAAGCGGCCGGCGCGGCGGTCGAGCGTCGAGCCCACGGGAAGGGGCCGCAGCGCGTCGCCGACGATCATGTGGCCGCTGTAGCGCGTTCCGCCGGGCAGGTACGCGGCCGCCACAGGCTCGTCCCCAAACTCAATCTCCAGGCGGTTCACCTCCGGGATCTCGACCCGGAGGATCCCGTCCGCATCAGGGAGCCGGGACAGGAATTCCGCATTGAGATCGAATCCGGTCTTGACCCGGACCGGTTGGAACGAGAGCGGCAGCATTGAGAGATCCGTGGCTGGCTCCACTTGAGCTTCGGCCGCCAGCGCCGGCTCCGGCGCGGGCCCCACGTTCAGGATGTTGAAAAACCGGGACCCGATCCCCTCGCCCCGTCCCAAGTCATCGTAGGCGATCCAGAAGATCGAATGGACGCCGTTGGCATAGCCCGTCGTGTTGAAAGACCACGCCCCCACCGGACCTCCAAGCCCTCCAG
>Ga0315277_10000565_pt1 | contig 58876 bp, 50 predicted proteins | sample YL17G05_15_MG_FD_203695 | JGI IMG/M metagenome (GOLD analysis project Ga0315277, IMG submission 203695) | Sediment microbial communities from Yellowstone Lake, YNP, Wyoming, USA - YL17G05_15 | ecosystem: Environmental > Aquatic > Freshwater > Lake > Sediment | place: USA: Wyoming | collected... | reverse complement strand
ATGGGCGGGCTCCTCTGGACCTATACCACGAGAAACTGCGTACATTCGTCCCCCGCAGTGGCGGACGGACGGGTCTATATTGGCAGCGACGATAAGAACATTTATTGCCTGAATGCGACCACGGGCGGGCTCCTCTGGACCTATACCACGGGAAACTGCGTATATTCGTCCCCCGCAGTGGCGGGCGGGCATATTTACGTGGGTAGCTTGGATTACAATGTTTATTGTCTGAATATCCTCACAATACCAGCCGCCCCCCTGCAGCTCAAGGCTATTGCTGGAATTGGGCAAATTACTCTTAAATGGTCAACTCCATTCTATGATGGTGGGTTGGGTATTACCAACTATAAAATTTATCGTGGCATTTCCTCGGGTACTGAAACTTTTTTCACATCTAATGGTAATATTCTCGATTATTCCGATACTGACTTGAGTAACGGAACAATTTATTATTACAAAGTAAGTGCGGTGAATGGGGTAGGCGAAAGCCCTTTATCAAGCGAAGTTTGTGCTTCAAATTATCGATCTCCTAAAATATTAGCAAGTTGCGTTACGCCGGATATTGGGAATCAATATACTTCATTTAATTTCAGTCTTATCTATAAGCAATCAGATAGTAATCAGCCGAGTTTTGTGAATATTCTACTGAATGAAACTAAATTCGGGATGAATAAGCGCGATTTTTCGGATATTAATTATGTGACCGGCATGCATTACCAATATCTAACATGCTTACCCCCCGGAACGTATACTTATTCATTTGAATGCAATGATAGTGTAACCTATAATGCCACAGAACCAGATCTTCTAGTAGTATCACCCGCAACGAATCCTGTCTGCAGTTGGAGTAAGATATGGGGCGGTTCAAACGAGGATTTCGGGACGGGTGTCGCGGTGGATGCAAACGGCTCGGTCTATTGTGTGGGTAATACAGTTAATGGAAGTTGGAAATATTTGGCATTGACTAAGTTTTTTTCCAATAGGACTGAAGCATGGCAGATCGTGAGCTCGAGTGTTACAGATGCTGCAGGAGTGGCAGTGGACAAGGATGGCTATATTTACTGTGTAGGGACTTCAGATTCTGAGGCGACATTGGTCAAATATGCTTCAAATGGGACCAAGCTATGGGAAAGTAGAGCCGGAAAAAAAGCTGATATCTGGTGGCAGAAGCACTCATCAACTGGGACCGGCGTGGCGGTAGATAATCAGGGAGGAATTTACTGTTCTGCCCACGCAGTTGACATGACGTGGACAACATGGATGCTGGTCGTCAAATTTTTCTCAAATGGGACGAAAGCATGGGATCGCTTAGTAATGGATTGCGCGGGCGGGTTTGGAATAGATGTGGATAGTGCAGGATATATATACTGTGTGGGAGCTACTGGGTTGTATGGTTTATTACTGGTCAAGCTTTCTCCAGAGGGGCAGAATATCTGGGATGACTTACATGGTGGGGGTTTTGATGGGCAGGGAATTGCAATAGATGCCAATGATGATGTTTATTGTATAGGACCGAAAGAGAGGGATTCTGAAGGTGATTGGTTAAATCTAGAGTTGAAAAAATATTATTCAAATGGAAGTGTGGCATGGGATGTTCGTTGGGAGGAGTTGAATGCTACTTATAAGACTGGTTATGGCCTGCTATCTTATCAGGATTGGGGCGTAGCGGTAGATAGTCAGGGATCCATTTACTGTGTGGCATCTGTCAAAGATTATATGGGTAATAAAGCAAATTTAGCGTTGATTAAATTCTTTCCAAACGGTACTACGTCATGGTTTACGGTTTGGGGTAATTCATATGAGAATTACGGGTGTGAAGTGGCATTGGACAGCCAAGATGCCATTTATTGTATGGGACTTACCTTTATTAATACCAGCAACTCTGATTTTCTCCTCTTGAAGTATATAGAAGCGGACCCAAATCTCCCTAGTACGACTATCTTGGAACCCAACAATGGGGCATTCTTTAGCGGAGGAAAAATTTGGATTAATGGCACTGCTTCCGCAGGAACAGGTCATGAAATTCAAAATATCATAATTAATGATACGCGGTTTACCAATGTCACGACTCTAATCGGCAATGATTCAGGGAAGTTTGCCTTTTATAATAGTAGTTATATCTCCGATGGGATATTACGAATCAATGTAACCGTCATTAATGAGGTAGACCAAAAAGGGGTGGGACTCATTTTCTTTACCCTTGACAATACGCCTCCGAGTGCGGCGGATATCACCTCCCCCATAGGAGGCGCCTTTCGGCGGGGCACAATTTGGATCAATGCCACGGCAACGGATGCGGTCGGAATCAAGAACGTCACCTTTTATCGGGATGCTGGTATGCTGCTCGGGACCTCCATTATTGCGCCCTATTCTCTGAAATGGAACACTTCATTGACCTCTGATGGAAACCATACTCTATACAATCGGGCATTCGATCGGGCTGGGCATTATTTGGACAGCAGCGCTGTGACCATAACGGTGGATAATACGCCACCGAGAATTGCGAGCATCCTCGACCTCACGCCAGGAGCTTATATGAAAGTTCCATGCTTTGTCCGTGTTGCAGCGTCGGATCAAACCTCCGGGATCAAGAATATTACCTTATACCGGGATGCTGGTGTATTGATTGGAGAGGCAGGATACAGCATGATGGGCAGGCTTGTTATATGGAATAGCTTAGTGCTCGATGGGATGCATGCCCTATATGCTCGGGCGTTTGATCTAGCGGGGAATTATTTAGATAGCAGCACCGTGCCCGTAATAGTGGATAACACGCCGCCGAGTGCCGCAGTTGTCATCAGCCCAGTGGTCGGGGCATACTTAAAGGGAACGATCTGGATCAATGCTATAGCAACGGATGCGATGGGCATTAAGAATGTCAGCTTCTACCGGGATGATGCAGTGCTGATTGGCACTGACAGTACGGCCCCCTATGCGATTCAGTGGAATACAATCGGCCTGGATGGAGTACATACCCTGTATATCCGAGCGTTCGATCGGGCGGGCTATTATGATTACGAAATAATGCATGCGATCTGGATAGATGGCACGCCTTATCCACCATATATCTGTGCTGGAAATTATTTAGATAGCGCCCTCATTTCTATAATTGTAGATAACACGGTGCCCACTTCTGCAACGGTCACTGCGCCGGCACCTGGGGCGCATGTACATGGTACTATTTGGATCAATGCCACGGCAATCGATGCGATGGGTATCAAGAATGTCACCTTTTACCGGGATATCGGTATACTGCTCGGGACGGCAATCACGGCACCGTATGGGGTCCAATGGCTAACAAGCGGCTGTGGGGTGCATACCCTCTATGTTCGGGCGTTTGATAATGCCGGGAACTATTTGAATAGTATGAGCATCAGTGTGACGGTGAATACGATATCAACAATTCCCCGAAATTTGCAAGCCACTTCGGGAACTGGGCAAATGCGGCTCACTTGGCAGGCGCCCGCCAGCGATGGCGGCTCGGCTATCACTCACTTTAAAATTTATCGTGGCACCTCATCCGGCAATGAGACGTATCTTATAACTATTACCAATGGCTCTAGTTTCACGGATACCAATTTACTTACTGGGCGGGTCTATTACTATAGAGTAAGTGCGGTGAATGAGGTCGGAGAAAGTTCGTGGTCAGCTGAGGTGAGCGGGATGGTCTCTATATCATGGGGTAGAAATCCGACTTTTGGCTGGACTATCATTATTTTGCTTATGGTTGGGTTGGTAGGGCTTTCAGGAGGTATCCTCTATTTCAATCGAAAAACAACAACCACTACAGGAAAAATTATTGGGCTCCCCAAAGCGTCAATAGTGCAAAAAGAATCAAAATTCTGGAAATATATTTCAACTGAGGTAGTTGAAGATGGTGGTTTATCAGAGATGGGACCTGAATCACTCTGGAATTCCCTGAGGTTAAGGCTTAGTAGGTTATATAAATCAGAGAAATGGGCGCAGGCATTAGTTTTACTCAGAACATTAGAAGAAATCGCAGAATTTTTTGGTGATAATGAAAAAATCAAAGAGTTATCGGTCAAATACAATGAAATTCAGGGGAAACAACACAATTTATCAGAGATGGGACCTGAGTCTCTCTGGAATTCCCTGATGTTAAGGTTTAATAGGTTATATAAATCAGGGAAATGGGCGCAGGCATTAGTTTTATTACGAACTTTGAATGAAATTGCCGAATTCTTAGGTGATGATGAGAAAATTAAAGCACTTTCGGCTAAACACGACGAAATTAAAGTGAAGCGACAGCAAAATTCCTATATGAATTGAATAATTTCTCTTCTTTATAGCTAAAAGGACGCGAAGATTCCCCATTTTTTTTGTTTATAAATCAAAATCCTTGGATTATTTCATTCTGCTTTCGCCAATAATTTTTAAAGAAGAAACCAAGCATAATATTTTCGAAATTCATCTTTCGAAGAATCTTGTTTTGGGAAGATATATGGCACAAAAATTCACTTCCGAAGAAATTGAGGCACTTGAGAGCATTAAAATCGGCAAATGGGATATTATTTCCGAATACAATCGAATAGATTGGCTAAAGAAAGGGAGTAATGAAGAGGAAGCTAAAATTCATGGAATCGTAATTGCCATCATTGGATATAAGGCGCGCACAGGAAAAGAAAAGCAGCCTTATACATTTGAAACGAAAGGAAAGGAAAAAGGCGTATCAATCACCCATAGGAACCAGGAGAAATTCGTGACCTCTGCAGAATTTGATAAAATTATTAAAAAGATGGGTGAAAAATACTATAAAACGGTATTCTCTCCGGCTATTGAAAATTTATACAATCAGGGCTATTCCTATGAGGAGGTGAAGAAAGCCGTGCAAATTCCCTCTACGATTGGAGCGAAGATCTCCTTAGATAAATTTCTTCCCTTACTACCGGAATAAGCTTTAAATTTGGTATGATCGGATTAAAAAACAAAGCTTGATATATGAGGTTGATACGAAAAATGAAATCAGGAAAGAACCTTTATTATCTTTTGATTGTTTTTATAATTCTAACGCTTGGTGCCATTCTAATTTTAAACTTTTATCCCTCCAATGTTGTGCGAACAACGCATCAAACCTCCACGCCAAATGGCGTGATTTCATTTAATGTCTATCAACCGAGCGGTTTAACACAACCAGTACCGGTGGTAGTTATAGGGCATGGGATCATCGTCAATAAGGAGATGATGACGAATTTCGCCATCGAACTCGCCCATATTGGATATATTGTCGCAAGTATCGATTGGTCTGGCCACGGGCAGAGTACAGGCGATTTAGTGGTAGAAAATTTATCGGTTGATCTGGAAGCAGTTATCGCAGCACTTAAGATTATCCAGCCACTGGCTAACATGTCTGCCTTGGCCTTATTAGGATATTCAATGGGAGGGTTTCCTACCTATTCATACGCCGTTTCTCACCCTAATGTGACAGCTTGGGTGGGTGTGGGCTCCTCCGCCGATGGGACGGTCTCAAATACGACGAATCCCCACAACGTACTCATGGTGGTTGGCAGTTTAGACGAGGCATTTCCTCTAGATCAAGCAAAAGTTGAGATGCTTAATTTAACCGGGTTTTCTGATGTGAATGATATTGAATTTAATACCCTATATGGGGCTATTGAGAATGGGACCGCCCGCGAAATCCATGTTGTCCCGGGGATGGATCATCTTATTACGCCATGGGTTCGAGATTGCGTAGAAACCGCGACTGCTTGGATTGTGGCGTCTTTCGGAATGGTCATGCCATCACCCTCGATGAACGCTTTCGATGTTCGGGCAGGTTTCGCTTGGATTGGATTCTTCGCATTAGTCGGCTTACTCTTCACCTTAGCAACAATCCTTGTTGATCCGTTTCATCTGAAGAAAGAAACCAGCACCGGAAATACAGCAATTGATCCTCAACTTCTTCAAGAAACTTCATGGACTTCCTTCATAGGGAAGTATTACCTTTTTACGTTCCTCCTTCTGCCAACCATTATGATCTTCATCCCACTGTTGGTTGTCACGCCGCTGATGTTTACTGCCCTCCTAACCGCAGTAAATGGCTGTTTCGGCGTGAATGTCCTCTTTTATTCTTGGCGACTAGCAAAGCGGTGGAAACTTTCCCTTAAAAGCATCATCAAGACCAGTTTATTCGGCGGAAAGAATATCTGGCTCTATTCTATTATTTTAACCGTCGTGTTTTTCTTCGGTTATTATCTCTCTATTGGATTGAATTACTTGGGGATGATCCCATCTACACCGAGAATCTCGTATTTAATTCTATATTCTGCCTTACTTTTCTTCATTATTCTCTTCTCCTCCATCTTCATCCAAAAGTTTTCCATACCCTATATGGAAGCCAAATTCAAAATCAAAAATCCGGTGGTGAATTACCTAGTTATCTCTTCGATTAATTTCCTCCTCGTGGACTCTTGGTTTGTTATTCTAATAATGACCCTCTGCATTGCCGTTGGGAACTATTTCATCGCCATGATTTTAATACTGATGGTTCCAATCTTCCTGTTCTTGGTCTTCTTTGGTATCTATATCGAAAAAAGAACCGGGTCTCTCATTCCAGGCGCCCTCTTGAATGCGATCCTTTTGGGTTTCGTGATTACTACCTTATCGCCCTATGGTCCACTGTTTGCTCTCTTCGGTCGATTCCTTTAATCAACTTTTTATAGTGGTATAGTCTAGTGGGTTATGGAACAAGAAAGTGGGATTAATATGATTATATGCAAAATTGATAAAAAAGGTCGATTAGTTATTCCAAAAGAATTTAGAGAAAAATTAAAAATAGATGAATCTTCTCTCCTAGCCTTTGAAGTTCTAAGCCAAAATGCAATAAAAATTAGTTTAATACAAAATGAAGAGGGCGATTATACTTCAGATCCTCTCTGGATTGCGATACATAACCCTATAGTCTTACCGAAGAGAATCACAAGTGAAGATTTGAATAAATTGGAAGATGCACAATGGTCGACCTAAGTTTTATTGATTCCAATATACTTGTTTTTGCAAATGTAAAGAATTTTCCTGAATATGAAAGGGCTCTGAATGTACTGGAAATGGGGCTTAAAGGGCAGTTAAAATTATGTTTTAACACAATAATTGCTCTAGAAACTCATTATAAACTTTTAAAACTAATAAATATCGAAGAAGCTAACTATAGAGTGGAAACTCTTTTTAAATCAAAAAGAATTATTTATTTTGATGTGTTGATGAATACATTACAGAAAGGATTTGCTATTGCGAAAAAAGAACATATTCGAACTAACGATTCTGTGATTGTGGCTTCAATGTACGAACATAATATTTCTAAAATTTACACTGATAATGAAACCGACTTCCAGAAAGTCAAAGATATAGAAATTATCAACCCAATACGATAAATATTCTTTAGCTTTTGTTTAAAGTATAAGATTGACGCTTCAATATCTTTTAAAATAAAGAGGAATCTAGTCAATATAGATTTCTAATAATAACGTAAGAAGTGTTATTTATGAGTGACGATGTATACGACTCAATCCGAAGGCATATGAATTCTGTTTGGCCGTTGAAACTGCCCAAACACCAAAAGATTCTAGCGCTTCTCAAGATGATCTTCCCCACCGAAGAAGAAGCGAAGATTATCTCCCTTTTCGAACAACCGTTCGTCGATCTGAAGAACGTGCAGAAAATTGCGAAAATGACGGGGCTACCACCCGAAAAAGTCGAGGAGGTCTGTGCAAAGATGGTCGAGAAAGGCACCATCCTGAAAACGGGGAAAAAGTATGGGTTGCTGGCCATCATGCCGGGCTTGTTCGAATTCTTTTTTATCGCTGGGAAAGCTGAGAACTTAAAAGAAACCGCAGAGCTTTTTCATACTTGTCTTGATACTGGGGTACTGGAGGATTGGTACAGTTCCGACTATCCCTTTTTCAGAACACTGCCCGCCTCAAGCCTCGTTGATAAGGTGAAAACCGTAGAAATAAACGAAGAGGTCGGTGCCCAGCACGAGATCTTGGTTTTCGAGGATGTCGCAAAATACGTTGAGCAGGCTAAAAGCATTACGGTTGTGAAGTGCGCCTGTAGGACTACTTATGCACTAGTTGGAGATAAATGCGAGAAACCGATGGATATTTGCATGGCACTTAACATTGCAAGCGATGCTCTCAAGGATTACCACCTAGGTAGACCCGTATCCAAGGAAGAGGCACTGGAACTTCTGAAAGTCGCCGAAGATAATGGGTTGGTACATACCATCATCAATGGCTCAGGACCAGACACCCCTATGATGATCTGTAACTGCTGTTCCTGCCACTGCGGCGTGCTAGGGGGTATAATTAAATTCAACAATCCCCGGGCATTCGCGAAATCCAATTTCCGCCCCGAAATCGATCGTGCGATCTGCAAACGCTGTGAGAAATGCGTCAAAATATGCCCTATGACTGCCATCTGGCATCACTGGCCCCATACAGAGGATCTCTCAGATAATTTCATGTTGATCAAAGAAGAGCGCTGCATTGGCTGCGGTCTTTGTGCCCATCACTGCAAAAATGAAGCCATTTCCATGAAACGTATCTCGAACGATATTCCAGAACCAACCTTATTCGGTGTGCTCGCTAAAGTCGAAAAGGCAAAGGCCCATTAAAAACACAAACCACCTAAAATCACACTAAAAATTCATCAAATTTTAGTTTAGAGATCGATTGGATGAATTCCAAAGCACGAAGAACTAACTATATTTTACTTTTTCTTGCAATTGCCTTGATTTCTCTAGTTCTATTTCTTCCTTTGGACTTCTTAGAATATTTATCGTTGGAAGTGGTTGGAGAACCTCCTATTAACGGACAATCCTGGCTAGCAGGTGTGGAGGCGCTGGGCGGGGCGCTCTCCATGCGACTTCTGGCGATTTTTGGAATTATCATTATTTTCAGTCTGATTCCTGTCATTTTAAAATGGCAGAAGAAGCCTATTGAGAACCGAATAGTAAAGAATTATGAACTTCTATTCTTTCTGGGTTCCACCCTCGTTTTCTTTGTGATTAATTTCCTAATCGGGTATAACTGGTGGGATCCAGATGCCCCTCTCGGCTTAGGTCCTCTATTCATCCCTTCCATTGTTAGCCTCATAGTCTTAGGATTACTACCTGAACTCGCTCGTAAAATTTTCAAGTTTGATCGGTCCCATTTTGCCGAATCCACCGAGAATCTCAAAAGAATTTCCGTAATTATGATCATCATCGCGTTTGGCTATGGGCTCATTTCTCTCATTTGGCATTGCTGCTCCTTCTTCGATGTGAAAATCTATTTCTTCTACTTCGTAATTAAGTTGATACAATTGTGGGCGATGTGCAGCTTCTTCTTTAAATGGGGATTCCCCTTGTTTTTAAATAAAACCCAAGAATGGAAGGCTTACTTGATAATTTCCGTGCTATTTGGATTCTGCTATCCGTGGCATACCTTCGGATTCGCCATTACCTTTTCTATTTTCGGATTCCTCCTTTGTATTCTGACGAGAAAAACTAACTCTTTCTTAACAGGTTTGATACTCTTATATTTCGCCTACATATTCCATACAGGCCTGGCGTGGCAAGGTCCCCTCATCACCTTTTCGGTGATTTATCCAATAGTTTTTATAATCATTATATCCAATATCTTCTTAATTCGATGGAGTCATCTTCATACTAATTAAAAAATTGGCAATCCCTAAGAAACAATTTACCACTTCTTATCAAATCGCAAAGGAGAGGAATATCCTTATTAGGATCACCATTCATAGGGCTAAAATTCGCAATTTTTATGAGACGCGGATGAAAATGATGTGGATTACTCGCCAGCTTCCAATTTTTGTCATAATTATCAAATCGACATCGATCTAAGTTTATTTTTGAAAAAATAATTGAATAACTGTATTGATTAAAGTTATTATATTGTATGTATAACTTTAGTCCATTCCTTAATTCTACTGTGATTTTAAGATCTTCTGAATCTAAGTGAGATTTAATTATCATATCGCCCAAAAACTTTTGTAAAATTTTTTGAGCACAATCTATCTTATCAATTCCTAACATTAAGAGGAATTCCAGGAAGTTTTTAATTGATATAGTTCTTCCCGTTTGTCAAGTAGATTTGTTAAAGAAATTGCATCAGGCTCTGCTTCTTCAAGAGTTCCATCTGCAGCATGAGTCAAAAAGAGCTCTACCGAATCATATTTCCATTTCTTTAATATATTATTTATTTTTCTTGTAATCACTTTGAGTCTTGAGTCTACTAACTCTTCCAATAGTTCTTTTTTCACAGAAACTGTCGTCATTTCATCTACCAGTCAAAATACCATTAAATTCTATGTTTATTTAATTCATTTTGTGATTTAAGAATTTTCAGTATAATCATTTTAAAAGGTATAGAGCGAAAAATATTTTTCATGGTAAATTCGGATCAATCTATAGATTATGACGGTTTTCAAGGGGCTGGAGGACCTAGTGCACCCCCGCCACAGAAGCCGAATACAAACCCTACAAGAGTACGATTGCTTCTCTGTATTGTAGCTCCAATTGAGGTGGTTATTCCCCTTCTTCTATTCAGTTCATGCTTTACGGTTACCGGACTGTTATGGGCACATATGATTGGTGCCATATGTGCGGGAATCACCCTTGCTCTCTATGACTGGATAGGCGAGGCATATGCTTATGTGAAAGGGCTCTGGTTTTGTTATGGCGGGTATCAAAAAATTGGCAAGGTCGATTTCAAACATGTTCCCCTCGAGATGGTTCTCGGTTTTGTTGCGATGGGGTTTGGTTTAGCGTTTGTTTCATACTTCCCTGAAATATTCCGATATTGGGGTTGGAATTTCTGGCCTATCTCGGACCCTGCCTTGGACATATGGTTGCTTCCAGGTCTCTTGATCCTTCTCGCTTTATTTGGCGCTTTTGGAGATTTCCGTACAAAAAGATCGGGCGTTTGGATGAATGGACCCACCTGGTTCTATTGGAAATGTGCCTTTTACGCGTGGCTCCCCCTGCTCACGTCCGGGATTCTCGTTGATAGACTCGTGCTTTTGACGTGGGCTAATCCTCTATTGCTCATCACTACCATTTTGATAGTTGCCGCTATATTTGCTGTGGTTATTATCTATTTGATGAAAAAGGTCCTCTAATCAGCATCCGATATCGCAAAATTCTTGACCATAGCGTTAAATTTCGCTGCCAGGTCATTTGAATCAAGCTTTTTATCGCCTATAGTAAGCAGATACAAACGCCATTCTTTGAATTTTACTTCAACGAAGTTGAAATGCTTCTGTTTATTTTTCAAGTTCAAAATAAATTCGAAGTTTTTCGCAAAGTTGCCATCCATCATCTGGGGATTGCTTTGAGACATGTAATACACGCTGTTATAAGTCATGTTTAAACAGTTTTGCTCACAGTCTAAATCACGGTAGAATTCGCTGAGAATCATCAGATTCTCATCAAACAGCACCAATCCATCCAAACTCGCCTGGCGCACAAGGGTTTCGAGTAATTTTTTGAACGGTTTTAAGGATACAATGAGTTCCTGAAAATTTCGTGAAAAAGATTCAATGATGCTCTTCCGATCATAAATGGAGGTAACAAAGGTCGTAATTTCAAAATCGCCTGACCTCGCTTGGAACACCCTTTTTAAATCATCGATAAGATGCTGTGTATTGGGGTTGTTACGGATATTCGGATCTATTTTATGGATACACAAGATAATTTTCGGCTTCGCATCCAATTTTTTAAAGATGTTGAGGATATCTGAATAATATTGAAGCGCTTCATCGTATCTTTTGGTGTTTATTCCATCAACAACATAAAATAAGGAATCAGTATCCACAAAAATTTTAAAATCCTTCAAGTATCCTTCCCGATATAAATCCTGCCCTCCAAGGTCCCAGCTCAGAATCGGAATTCCCAGTACCTGGATTTCGGTTCGCTCAATTCCGGCGGTAGGTTTGAGGTTGTCCATCAAATTAAATTTATTGGTCAAGATATTGAGAATTGACGTTTTTCCGGCTTGATCCAGCCCGACAACTAAGATTTTTCTAACATTTGCCACATTTAATTCCTTCTAAAAAGATGGGGGGAATGATGTTCTTATTTTTAAAAAGAAGGATGATCCCCTTAAAAATTGATTCGTTCATTTTATCTGCATCTTAAATAAAGGCGAAAAACAGAATGAGATTCTAAAATAATCTTTTGATTAGTTCTCAAATGGTATTCAAAAAAGAAACTGGTTTAGAGGGCTTGGGGGCAGGTTTAGCGGTTGGTTTTATCGCATGTTAATAACTATCATGATAAGACGAATAAACCATATAAATTCCTGATAGCATTGCTATACCAGCTAATATAACAGTCGCATAAGGCGCGATGAGATCGTCAGTGCGTGATGATAAGAATGATTCTAAGAGCCAAGCGTTGTAAAAGAGAGGCCACAGAATGAGATAGACCACGAAAATAGTGATTGAACTGATTAAGAAAACTACTGAGAATAATTTTTCCTGCCAAAACTCCTCCGTTTTTCCTGCCAAAACTCCTGAAATGATCCCAAGAAAGCTTAGTACGATGCATATAAGGAACAAGGAAAGCCCGGAGGGTGAAAGAAATCCCAACAAAACTCCTGAAATAAATCCCCACAAAGATACAATGAAAACCATGCCTGGCAATACGCTGAAATACGCAAACATACTTTTTGCTTCTCTTTCCATCTTTTTTCCTTCCATTCAATAAGGGACTCTCTTAATAAAATGACATTAATCGCAACCTACTTTGTGTGTTTGATGATCTGTATATCGATATAAATTTTGTCATAACATGGCTCTGCTAATCCATCCTCTTTTAATCCGACATCCCGTTTCCGAGCGATCCGTAAGAGATAACGCAAAAAATGAATACTGCGGTGTTATACTGCGTTGTAATACTGCGCTGAATTAAAAAAAAGAAAAAATAAATAAAAAATAAAAAATTATTTGAAAGAGTCCCGAGTAATGATTATATCGGGGAGCGATCGAGTTCTGATTTTAGGATAAATATTAGAAGAAAGTAGATTTGATGTGCATCAGGTTACCACATTTGTTGCAGCGTTTGTCGTGTGTGAAGAATCGCATCGCTTCCATTATCCCATCATAGGTTGCTGTTTTTCCGCAAATGCATTTCCAGATTTTTCCTATCTTACTCACCACCTTTTCTCTTTGTTTTATTGTAAGATTAGATGTCGTTTTCTATTTTTTCTAATGTAAAGGCGGGCGTAGCTTGAGCGATTTCAGGCACAGGGAATTTGTACTCAAAGATTTTACCCTGATAGTTCTTCAGCAAAATGTGCTCCGAATTCAGTTCGACAATTGGGTTCGGGATGAGTGCGATTTTCCCACCACCCCCAGGCATATCAATGACGTAGTGGGGGACTGCAAGACCGGAGGTGTGCCCACGCAGTGCTTCAATGATGTTCAAACCGGTTTCAATTGGGGTTCGAAAGTGATTGGAACCCTGGACATAGTCGGCCTGGAAAAGGTAGTAAGGCTTTACACGCATGGTTAACAATTTTTGGTTGAGTTCTGTGAAGATAGCTGGATCGTCGTTGACACCTTTCAATAGAACACTCTGGTTACCTAGAGGGATACCGGCATCGGCTAACATGGCACACGCTTTCCGAGATTTAGGCGTAATTTCCAAAGGATGGTTGAAGTGGGTATTGATGTATAGAGGGTGGTATTTTTGCAAGACCTCACAAAGTTCAGGCGTGATACGCTGAGGCAAAGTACAAGGCGTACGGGTTCCGATACGGATGATTTCTAAGTGCGGGATTTTTCGTAGCTGCGACAGAATGAAGTCTAATTTTTCATTCGACAATAGGAACGGGTCCCCACCAGAGAGGATAACATCACGGATTTCCGGGTGGGCCGCAATGTATTCGATACCTTTGAAAATCTGATTCATTGAGATTTTGAGTTTTTCAGTGCCAACCTTTCGTTTTCGTGTGCAGAAACGACAGTACATACCACACTGAGATGAAATCAAGAGCAATACACGGTCAGGGTACCGGTGCGTCAAACCAGGGCAAGGCGAATCTCGTTCTTCACAAAGCGGGTCTTCTAACCCTTCTTCATCGATCAATTCCTGGATATCTGGGACAGCCTGTTTCCAAATGGGGTCGTCTTTAGTCTTACACAAGTTCATATAGTAGCGGTTGATTCGCATAGGATATTTTGCAATAACGGCTTCAATGTCCTGAATTTCCTCTTCTGTAAGAAGATCGGACATCTGTTCAGGTTTCATGATACTATTTCTTACTAATTCACGCCAAATTTTTTCTGTCATGTTCTTATTTATTTACCTCTTTCATCAAGCTGGTTGGAAAGACAAAAATTTTGTGAATAATACTCTTTGGGGGTATCAAGGCCTCAATCGCCAGTTTGGAACGGAGTCGCGATAACTTGCGAAACACTCTTTGATAAATGAAGGGTATTCGAGGAATTATGGAATATCTGCTCTCTTTTGTCTTTCCTATCCAATACTTCTCTTATTTTAGTTCTTTTTCAAATTTCACCTTATTTATTATGACAATAAACAATATTCTAGCATCCTATTTAAAGGATACGTGTACAACTTATTAATAAAAAATTATTAATTTATATTAGTGAACAACCTTGATCAGAGATATAATCCGTCAAAAAGTGTGGAAATCGCTCGCTTCAAGAAAAAGTTTCGCTAATCTTTCTTAATATATTAAAATTAGTTTTGAGACAAGCTGGAATAAAGATATAAAAAATTATTTTTTCGTTCCAACTTCTGCTTGAACTCACGTTAATTTGACCCGAGATTCGATTTCACGTGCGGCTTCTTTGAAAACATTCTTATTAGTTATTTTTAATACGATCGCTTTTTGAGGACACGTCAACACGCACCGGCCACAAGCTCGACAGGCCATATCATCGATAACCGCCTTTTTATTAATGACTTGGATGGCATGCATGAAACAAACACCCTTCGTGCAAGTTCCACAGCCAATACATTTCTTAGTGACATGGACTTCAACTCCAGGTAATTTACCGTAGACACTACTTCCAAGTTTGGGAGGTACGTGTTTAAATAAGCCAAGCCCACAACAACAAGGACAACAATTGCAAATTGTGAAAAGCTCATTTCCAGGACCCACTCCCAAAGCGAGTTTATCAGGAAAAGCCCTGCCAATCATCTGAATCAAGCCTGTTTTTCGCACCTGTTGAGCATATTCTAAAGCTTCTTCTTTCGTAACTAATCGCCCGAATTGTGGATTAATTCGAGTTACCGGTTCTCCTAAGAATAGACATCCCTGCGCTTTAGGATAGGTTTTACAACCATTTGCATATCGACAGAGACAGAAACGCATGATGAAATGATGAGATGCTTTTTTGATAAAATAATCAACGACTTGCGATGGTAATACGTAATTAGGTGCCATGTCAATTGATTCATTTACGGGAATAACTTGATCTTTTGGAAAGGTGTAGACTAAATCATGCATCATCGGACTATAATCTAATATATTAAATGGCATTGGGAATTTCTGCATGATTTTGGTTATTTTAGCGAGAAACGGAAATTGATCAGGCAGTTTTTTCAAAAACCAGAATGCTTTGGCAACTTTTAATGCCCAAAGAGGTCTCTTCATTTTGAGTAATCACCTCAACTTTTCTTTTTCTATTTTTCTTCCAGTTATGTAAAATCCCGAATCTGCGCTGTTGTGTGGATCAAATGCTTCTTTTAGTTTTCGCAGCCAGTCATTGTAGTTGCATAAATGTGGTCCCCACAAATCATGCATTTCATCGCCTACGATGAAGAATGGCACGTTTAAATGCTGGTCTAAGGCCGCCTTGTCTGCTTTCTCGCAATACTCCACCATGCCTTTTCTCGATGCAGGTTCGTTGGGCATGTACAGTGTGGGCGCTTCCATGTGGGCGTAATGACCATATTCGTATCCTTGGCACCAAGCTCCTTGCGCGCCATCATCGGGGAGCACTTTCTTGTTGATATATTCTTGTTTTACAGGTATATTGGCTTTCACTTGTTGGAAGGCTAAGGCGATTGTGTCCATGCCGCCAAAGGTCGATTGAAATGCCCCGCTCACGATGAAGGCATGGAACCCAAGAGCGCTCCGTAACGCTTCAACATATGTCTGCGATTTTGGAACGATTTTTCCGCTGGCGGTAAAGTCTTTTCCGCCTGTTTCCTCTAATAATGCGTTCAAGACTTTCTTTTGATAGTCAAATTCGCGCAGGGTTTTCGCGCAGATTAGCAAAATTAGCGGTTTCTTTAATGATGCTGTCTTGGAGATATTTTCTGGTAACTCCGCCTTGCCTGCGGATAAAAGCGCTCCGAGTGCAAGATTCGAGGTGAAATACGCGTGATACCCGATCTCTTCTTCGGAAAACCGGTATAAGGCGTGTTCCAACGCATCCCACGTTTTGTACGAAATGAAATGCATCTCCATGTAATTGGGAACCTCAAACTCATAATTAGGCGAGCATCCCCGCAGGGTCCACTTCGGATCGACCGGATATGGATATAGTTTGACCGCGACTGCCGTAAAGACACCAAGTCCACTCTGTGCTCCTACAGCACCTCGCATGACGCCGCGCAAGGAAAAGCCTGGCCCGTCTCCACAATACCATTCCGGTTCATTTTTTAAGCCGACAGTACCTACTTTCAGAAGTTCCCCATTAGGCAAGATCCATTCCACGCCCAAGACGTTCCGTTCCGAATGCCCCGTGAAGTCCGAAGTGAAACCCGGACCTGCCATGGACGTTGCGCCAGCTAGGGGCGAAACTTGCGGACCCGCTCCAGGCATATGGCAGTTCATATTGAACTTCAGCAATTCCGCCTGTAACGTCGACCCCGTCACGTATGGTTCTATGACAGCGAACATATTTTTGGTATCGATTTTCCTGATCTTGTCCATGCGCCGTAAGTCCAGAACTACAACATTATCACTAGAGACGCAGTTCCATGGTCCTAGACCAGTCGATTGCGCTTTGAACTTCAACCCCGCGTGATCAATTAATTTCACGACTTGTTGCACTTCTTCAGTGCTTCCGGGAAGCACCACGGCAATCGGTGCATCGACAAATAAGCTCGCCTCCTTTCCGCGACGTAGGTTCACGAGCTCATTGCACCAATTGTAAGCATATGCCTGATTAATCACGGAATCTTTGGAAACATGCTTTTCTCCAACAATCTGTATCAATTCCTGATAAATCGCTTCATCCAATTCCAAGGGTATCACGCTTTTTGTTGCTCTTTCTTTTTATTCTCTTCTAATGCTGATTCTGTTGAAATATAAAACCCAGAATCCGAGCTATTATCCGGATCGAAGGCTTCCTTCAATTTTCTCAACCATACTTGGTAGTTACAGGTTCTGGGTCCCCAATAATCGTGCATCGCATCTCCATCCACGGTAAAAGGCACGTTAAGCGCTTTTTCGTATATTAGCTGGTTAGTCCGCATTGTATATTCCAGCACGGCGGCTTTCGAGGCAGGGTTGAGTTTATCGTACATGGCAGGCATTTCGGCGTGAGCATAATGCCCATACTCGTAAGTCTGGAGCCAAATCCCTTCCCCACCATCATTCGCCAACAGTTTTTTATTGACGTATTCCATTTTAACAGGGACGTTTAGTTCTGCCATGGTTATCGTGACGCCGATGGAGTCCATACCTCCAAATGCAGAAGTGAATGCGCCACTTGCCAAAAACGCATGCAGTCCAAGCATGCTTCGGAGTGCTTCGACGTAACATTGAGATCGGGGTACCAACGTCTCTTTTTTGGTGAAATCCTTTCCATTCGTTACTTCCACGATGGTGTTCACCACTTTTTCCTTGTACTCAAATTCACGTTGCGTCCTTGCAGTTATCAACAAGCAAATGGGCTTCTTCAAGAGACCGTATTTTCCCGCAGTCTTAATCAAGTCACCTCGGTCCCGGGAAAATATGGCGGCAAGGGCGAGGCCTGAAGAATAATTTACCATGAACCCGATCTCTTCTTGAGAAAATTGGTATAGCGCTTCTTTCAAATCATCGAAATTCCGATAATTGATGATATGAAACTGCATGAACTTCGGCATTTCAAATTCATACTCAGGGCTGACGCCTGTAATTTTCCATTTAGGCTCGCAGGGGTAAGGATAGCACTTAACGGCACAAGCCGTGAAAACACCGAGTCCGCCCTTCGCTCCCGAAGCACCCCGCATGACGCCTCGCAGGGAAAATCCCGGTCCATCACCACAATACCATTCCGGTTCATTTTTCAACCCCAAGGTACCGAGCTTGACAAGATCGCCATCCGGCAATACCCATTCCACGCCCAAGACATTCCGTTCCGAATATCCAGTCGCGTCCGAGGTGAATCCTGGGCCGAACATGGACGTGGAACTTGCGAGTGGGGAGACTTGGGGCCCTGCTCCTGGCATGTGCGTGTTCAAGTCAAATTTCAATAATTCCGCTTGCAGGGTCGATCCTAAGACATAAGGTTCAATAACGGCGTACATGTTTTTAGCGTCGATTTTTCTGATTTTATCCATACGTCTGAGGTCGATAATTACCGAATCCTCTCCAGAAACATTATTCCATGGTCCTAGACCAGTCGATTGCGCTTTGAACTTCAAACCCACCTCGTGGATTGCTTTCACGACTTCTTGAACTTCGCCAGTACTTCCAGGCAAGATGACTGCAATCGGCGCGTACGCGAAATGGCTTCGTGGCAGACCGAACTTATCGCATAATATCTCACTTCCAAAGCTATACGCATAATTCACGGTGATCACGGGATCCGCCGAGATGTTTCTCGCTCCAACTATTTTTTCAAGCCGTAGGTAGGTTTCATTGTCTAACTCCATGTAATTTTCCTCCTACAATGCCATTTCCACGAGCTCTATCAAGTCATAAAATTTCATATCCGACCGTATTGCTGCTAATCCATCTTGTAAGTTCGTTTTGCAGAACGGGCAACACGAGACCAGGGCTCCTGCTTTGGTTGAGCGTGCTTCCTCGATTCTTCTTTTCGAGGTATTGAGTGCGAATTCTGGGAATTGCGCCTTGACTCCTCCGCCCGCACCGCAACAGTAGGCAAACTCCCTCGTTCGTTCCATTTCCGTTAGTCTAATGCCGGGAATTTGTTGTAAAACGTTTCGAGGAGCTTCATAACACCCATACGTGCCTTGTCTCTTGGGCTTTGGAGGTAATGGCATTTTGATCAACGGCATTACCTCCACGATCTTTCCCTCCCACTTTGGATAAGGCTCAGAACCTCTTCCTAAATGGCATGGATCGTGGTACGTGACAGTCATGGGTACTTTCTTGGTAAATTTCACCTTTCCCTCCTTCAATAAATTTTCTAGCAATTCTGAAACGTGCAATACCTTGAAGGGCAACTCCATTTTCAGTACTTTGGGATATTCCGCCTTGAACATAGCGTAGCAGCCTGCACAGCTCGTGACTAAAGTCTTGATGCCGGCTGATTGGACCTTTTTCACGTTTTCCTCCATCAAGCCCTTGGCTTTTTCGAGTTCACCTACCCGATAGATTGGTGAGCCACAACAAAATTCCTCCGTCCCGAGAACATTGAATTCGACCCCTATTTTATTGAGAACTCTCACGGTCGCACTGGCTAACTCGGTTCTGCGGTAGGAAGATGTGCAACCTGCAAAATACCCGATTTCCGCCCCTTTGGTCAGTTTGGCATCCTTTGGAAGCCACCGCATTCTTTCTTCGTGGGATTCTCCATACGGATTGTGAACCTTTAATGCGTTTTCCACGAACTTTTTTTGGTTTGATAAAGGTCCGTGACCTATTTTTACCAGATGCTCTCTCAACTCTTGAATAACTTCGAGTGGTTCCAAGTCGTTTAGGTTTTTACAGGAAACATCACAACCTCCACACTCCGTGCAAGTGTACACGACTTCTGCCAATTTTGCATTATAAGGAATCTTCTTGGACAACAATGCCAAGGCGGTGATTAGCCGTCCCCCACCCGAATAATTATGAAAACCATACTCTTCTATGGAGGGACAGACGCTCGCAAATTTCTGGCTTTTTATCTGGATTTGAGGGATCCATTTGCACAAGGAACAGCGAATACACCGTTCCATAACATCTCTATAATATTCCAGTCCTTCGGTCGCTATCATTCAACTCCCTCCTTGAAGCAAAGCACGCCCGGACACAGCACATTGTTCGGATCGAAAATGTTTTTGACTTTTTGCATTGATTTGACAACCTCCGGTTGGATATTGGAATATATCATGTCCGCCCAGATGCCATAAGGCCTGTTAAAAAACGCACCATGGTCGATCAATGCTTGACTGGCTTTCACGAATGTATTTTTCGTGATTCCTGACTCGTTTCCGTTATTAGGATCGAAATACAAATCAAACTCGCAATGGACATTACATCCCTGCACGATGGGTTGGATATAGACGCCAATATTGGAGGCATTAAACTTTTCTTGGATTGCTACTTTCCGCAGGATCTCTTCGTATCGTGGAGTCCTGTCCAATGTGGAAATGAAAAATATATCATTGCAGCCTCCTTTATACTTTAAGCGCCAAGGAACGGGCGAAGCCTCTTCCAATATCCTTGCAATGACCTCGCTCGAAACGCCCGGCAAGGTATCAACTAACTTTATTCCGAACTTGTTAGCGTATTCCATGATATCTCCTTCTTGCCAGGTAATCTTATCACTGGCTAAAGTCCCAGCCCCAGTTAATGAAATAATTCCGATCCACTTTGGTAATTGCTTTCGCAATTTTTCGATTGCAGCCGGATCATTTTCGAGTAAAACTGCAAGATTCAAGTTATTTAGAATGAAAATTTCGTCTCCCAGCCGGTATTTTAAAATTTCATAGATGAAATCGAAGTTTTCACTCAGCTTTTCCGAAGTTACAAAAAAGGTTTTCCTCAAGTCTATAGCCCTTTGGACTTTAAGCGTCGCCCAAGTCACTAATGCAATGCTGCCTTGAGCTCCTTGCACAATACGGAAAGGACTAAATTGGGTTGGACCCATGGGATTTTTCTGTGCTCCCCCGGATTCTTTCTGTTGAGCCAAGGTTCCCGGCCCTGCTGCCGCCCCCGTTCGAAACATGTTTCCCGTACCGAAGACTAGTTCCGTGCATAGTAATGGATCCGCAATGTCCCAATGGTATTTTGGAATGATGACCGGTTCTCTATCCAGAGCGGCACCAACCACGGATTTTTTTGCATAGGGATATAATGGCAGGTGCGGTCGCAATCCCGCCTTTTTTGCGGCTTCAATATATTCGCCAAAATTGACACCAGGTTCGAGCATGACGCCCCTGTTCTTGACATCGATGTTCAATATGTTCTTCATTTTTGTGAAATCAACGACGATGGTGTCATCTTTTCGGGGGATACTTGTTCCATGGAATCTTGGGGGTTCCGAGCTCGTTGGCACGAGAGCCAACGCCTGCTCGTTTGCTAACTTGACCAGCAGCTGGACCTCTTTGATGCTTTGCGGCCAAACCACGCAAGATGGCATTCTCGCATCGTTAAGTCCTAAGCTTACATCCATTTCATACGATTTCAGAATTTCCGGATCAATAGAAATGGAATCTGCCTTAAAAATTGGTGATAATTTCCTTTTTATTTCACTTGACAAGCCATTCTCACTTCTTTTCATCAATTAATGAAAATTATTACTTCGGAATTTGACAAACTTCGGATTTTCGGATTTTTACGAGATTTCTTTATTCAAAAGGAGAAATCTCTAAGAACCAATCAAAAAGGATATCTTTCCGCAGATATATATACTTTTACGAAGATATATAATTTATGATGCTTTCAAGCTATTTTATAAGCTTGACAACGCAATTGTAATATAAAACAGTTTAAGAGGAATTCTTGATGATCCCTGACCTTAAAAAAGATATTTTGGAAATATTTGTTCAAATGGGTTACGTTATTGGGATTCCTGATATTATAATGAAAATTTATGCAATAGTTTGGATGGAACAAAAACCAGTTTCACAAGGTGACATCCAAGATGCATTAAAAGCGTTGCATATTTCTCTTGGCAAGACCGTCATCTCGGTTACTTTAAAAGAAATGGTCCAGATAGGCGCAATAGATAAAATCAAGGATTCCAGCCAGCGAACGAATCTATATGCTGCAAACTCGTCCTTGATAAAAATATATCAATTGAGTGTTTCGAAAATCTTAGGACCTGCCGAATTACGGATGAACAGGTTTGCCGAAAAGTATAATGATACCGAATTAGGGAAGAAATTAATAAAAGAAGTTAACGCGCTTCATACATTTTTAAAGTATTTATTGAATCAGAACGATTCAAAATGGCTCATATAAAAAGTGAAGGAAGAATTTGAATGGATGAATTGTTAGATATCGCCAATCGAATAAAAAATATACAAATACAAGGCGCAAGCAATGTCGCGAAGGCTGGTATTAAAGCTTTTGCTGATTATTTAAATTCAATTGACTTCTCTAGTCTAAATGAATTAACTCCTTATATGAATGAGGCTAGAGACATTTTATTTCAAACAAGAGATACGGAGCCTGCACTTCGAAATTGCATTAACCTTATAATAAGGAAACTTGAAAAATCTGGAGTGAATTCAGAAGCAGCGACTCTTAAAAACTTACTACAAGAATCTGCAACTTTTTTTATTGACCGAATTGGCACCTCAATTGACGAAATCGGTAAAATAGGTGCGCGACGCATTACCGATGGGATGATAATCATGACACATTGTCATTCTTCCGCCGCTGAAAGTATCCTTATTGAAGCTAAAAAGCAAGGCAAGCAGTTTCAAGTTATTTGTACCGAAACTCGCCCGAAATATCAAGGGCGCATTACTGCACGTCATTTAATTGATGCAAAGATTCCTGTAACCATGGTGGTCGATTCTGCGATGCGCTGGGTCCTAAAAAACAAGGCAATCAACATGATTATTACAGGAGCTGATGCTATAACGAGTGAAGGCACAGTTTTAAACAAGATCGGGTCAAGATTGCTCGCCTTAGCCGCTAATGAATCCCATGTTCCTTACTATATAGCAACTCCACTCTTAAAATACGATACTGAAACGGTGGTCGGCAACCTCACAAAAATTGAGTATCGTGAGTCTGAAGAAATTTGGCCTAAAGCCGAACATCGTCCCGAGAATTTACAATTTCAAAACCCTGCTTTTGAGACTATTTCCCATGAATACATAGACGGATTGATTACGGAAGTCGGCATTTTTGCACCCGAGTTAATAGGCGTCATGTTTGAGAAATATTATGAGATTTAAAGGGAAAAATTATGAGCAACGAAGATAGAGAATCTCTTTTTTTCGCGCAGGAATCAGATATTGATTTAGAGCAGAATATTATTGGGACTTATTCCATTAGATCATCCCGATTTTCCACCAAAGAATCCGCTGAACAAATAGCGATGGAAGAATCGATAGGCACTTGGACCGATATTACCACCGAAACAGATTACGTGCGAAGACTAGCTGCAAAAGCCTTCTCTTATTCTGATAAGAAAGAGGGAATTGTTAAAGTAGCCTACCCGCTGGAATTATTTGATCCCGAAACTGGCGGCATCCCCAATTTATTGAGCATCGTGGCAGGTAATCTGTTTGGGCTCACAGGGCTCGATCGCGTTAAATTGTTAGATATTGATTTACCGAAACAATACGTGCAAAGCTACCCTGGACCCCGCTTTGGGATCGAAGGAATCCGGCAGTTAGTAGGTACACTCAAGAATCGCCGCCCGCATGTGGGCACGATTATTAAACCGAAAGTCGGTCTGACTCCGACAGATACCGCGAAAGTCGCCTATGAGGCCGCTTCAGGCGGCTTGGACCTCATAAAGGATGATGAAACGCTTACCAGCCAAAAGTTTTGCCCCTTTGAAGAGCGCCTCCTTCGGGTCTTAGAAAAACTCGATTTAGTGAAGCAAGAAACGGGGAAAACGGTGCTTTACGCGGTCAATATTTCGGCAACTAACGATAAACTGCTTAAGCTAGCGGATTTCGCCAAAGATAATGGCGCCAATTGCCTAATGATTGACATTCTGACCACAGGATTCGGTGTAGTTCAGCTGTTAGTTCAAAATGCCATTAATCTGCCACTTCATATTCATCGCACTATGCACGGCGCCCTCACAGAGGGGCTCCACGGCGTTTCCATGATGGTTTTAGCGAAGTTAACACGCCTTGTCGGAGGTGACCAGCTCCACACGGGCACCGCTGCAGGGAAAATGGGGCTTGCCGAAGGACTCCCAGAAATTCAACATATCAACAATTTTTTGAGAACTGATTGGTACGGCATGAAACCAATCTTCCCGGTCGCCTCTGGAGGCGTGCATCCTGCTCTCGTTCCCATTAACGTGAATAATCTTGGGACCGACTTAGTGATCCAAGCAGGTGGGGGCGTCCATGGCCATCCACAGGGCACTCGCGCTGGAGCGAAGGCGATGGTTCAGGCGGCTGAAGCCTCTTTCCAAAAGATTCCCCTTGAAACTTACGCAAAGACGCACCCAGAATTGGCAATTGCCTTAACCAAATGGAAAGACAAATATGCTAAGAAGGATTAATCTCTTTTTCTATATTGGATTATCTTGAAAAGGCACTATAATTGCCTTGAAAAGGCAAAAAGTGACTCAGCTGAGTTGGGTAAATCATCTGTCCTTTTCTAGAACATCAAAAGTGGGAAAAGCCATCATCGTCAGTTTAATACTAAGATGACCTACTTTAAAAAATATATCGTAAAGCACCTTATAGACCAAAGATGGGGTTTCTCTTTTCAAAAATAAGGTTTTAAGATGAAGGAATTTATTTTGCGAGTTTCTTTAAGAGCCACGCCATATTTTTTCCGAGATTACGGAATGTTTGGACTCCTTCCCCGTCTTTCTGGATATCACCTGGGGCTAATCCAATTCCTAGATTCCAGTAGGTGGAACCGGGGACGATCATCTCGTTAATAAGGAAGAAATAATTTAAAGCCGAGAATACATCAGTCGCACCCTGTCTTCTGACCGCGACCACGGCAGCCCCCACTTTCCTTTTCAGTGAAGGTCCATTCATTTTTGCCACAAGTCCCGCTCGATCGATCAGTGCTTTCATCGAGGAACTGACATTTGCGAAAAATGTTGGTGATCCGAGTATAATTCCATCAGCCTTTAACATTTTTTCCAATATTCCATTCAGATCATCATCAGGCGTCCCGCCACACTTATTATTTTTGGTTTTAGAACATGTATAACATGCCTTACACGGTTCTATCCTTTTATCTGCGAGTTGGATGAGTTCCGTCTCAATATTTTCTTTTGCTAATTCTTCAAAAACGATTTGGATCGCTTGGAATGTATTTCCAGCTTTTCTGGGGCTTCCATTAATCGCAATCACTTTCATACCTAACACCCGAAAATTTTTTATGTCTACTTCTTTTAAAAGGTTTAAATTAATTTACTTTAGCGCGGGTAAAATTTATATGTTTAGTGAAAAGATGATTGACGACACGACGCTTCGTGATGGCATGCAAATGCCGGGGATCAGAGCACCCTCACCCGAAGAACGACTGAAAATCGCTCAATATTTAAGTGATATCGGCATAGAACGAATTGAGATTTTTGGCACGTGGTATGATATCGATCGGAAAACCGCCCAATTAATTCTCTCAGCGGGATTGAAATGCCGGATCGCTGTCTGGGTTCGGGCAGATATAAAGGACATTGATGATGCATTGCGCTTGGAGGGACTAAAAGAAGTCGGGATTAGCCATCCCATCAGTGATATCCATCTTGAACATAAATTAAACATTACCCGAGAAGAATGCCTTGCTCGAATTTCAAAAACGGTGCAATATGCCATCGATCATGGGTTGAAAGTGTTTCAACATGGCGAGGATTGCACCCGGGCTGATTGGGAATTCGAAAAGCAAGTGGTTGAAATGCTAGTAGAGCTTCATGCCACCTGTTACCGTGTTTGCGATACAGTGGGTGTCGGAGTACCAAGCCACATTTCCCCAGATATTTCTATGTGCAAAAGCATCCCCGATAAAATTCGTTACCTCAGTCAATATGATATTGAGATAGAAGCACATTTCCACGATGATTTAGGAAATTCCGTGACCAATACGCTTGTAGCTTTGCAGAATGGTGCCAAATGGGCATCTACCACGATGTTAGGAATGGGTGAACGATCGGGGAACGCTGAAACCGAGAAAGTGCTAATGAATTTGAGATATCATTATGGCGTTAATAAGTATAACCCGCTTCTGTTAACAGAAGCATGCCGATATATTAGTAAAACGATGGATATTAGGATTCCCTGGAATAAAGCGCTCGTGGGAGTCAACGCCTTTACACATCAATCGGGCATTCATACCGATGGTGTAATTAAACACCCCGAAACATACGAATTCATTGATCCAGCTGATGTCGGGAATGAGAGAAAGCTGCTAGTGGGCCCTTATAGTGGCAAGAGTGTCATAATTTTCAAGATCAAAACGATAGTCCCTGATGTCGATGAAAAGGATACGCGCGTCGCGTCAGTGGTTGATTATCTTCAAAACAACTTATTTGGAAGCGGGATCCGGAAATCAGCGCTCACTGATGAAGAGTTTAGACAAGTTCTGCGCGTCTTTGCATTAATATCCTAAGCTTAAGGAATTATCTCACAGCAATTATATTTAAAATATTCAAAATCTCTTTTTATTAATTTTCCAGAATTCAGCAGCTGTTCTATTTCTGGTTGAACTTTCTGTAATTCATGAACCAGGTGAAAAACCGTTGTACAAACGAGCTTATAGCATTCAGATCCCCAAGGTTTGAACATATTGGCGTAAAGACATCGCCCTCCGCAGATCCCAAATATTTCGCAGGAGGGACAAGGTTCTCCCACTTGCAATGCGTCCAATGTGTCAAGTGGACGAGTTTTAGCGATATGCCCGAATTGAAAAGGTCCGAAGTCGGCTCCAACAGGGCAAGCCGCAAGTATTCCATCCGTGCAAATGTTCTGCCAGATCCATCCTGCGCCACAATGTAGTTTTGGCGATTGTCCGAAGAGTAATCTATCTATTATTCCTAAAAACGGATAGATTTTCACGACTTTTGCCTCCGTTCTCATGTGTGTTACCCAATCTGCAACCAAGCGCGAAACTTGTGGATTGTAACTTTGGGAAATCCACTGCTCTAGATCCTTCCATAAATTGCGCTCATTAAACATCAGATCGAGTTGCCAATGCACAGAATCGAATTTCGGCTCTAGGAGCTCTAATAGCCAAGTGACTTCGTGATAGATGTCCGTTTCCTCCGAAACAGTCATTCGGGCGATTAATTCCCCTCTAAATCCGTTTTTCCGAATGAGCGAGGCATTTTTCAGAACTTTTTTATGTGTTCCTTTTCCTCGATGTAGATCTGTGATAGGCTCTCGTCCATCTATCGAAAGCACTATGGTATGAAACCGGTTCAGATAGGTAGGTGACACTTTATGAAGTAAAAGTCCATTCGTTTGGAGAATATAGCACTTAGCCTTAATATGATCCATGATTTTTTGCATCATCGGTATTTCTAGTAATGGTTCTCCTCCGTAAAATGCAATAACGGCATCCTGGTCTTGTTCAATGAAATTGTTCAGAGTTTCCAAGGAATAAGTGATGCGAGGGGGAAATGGACTACCATCTGCAGTGGCCAGACAATAGGTACATTTCAAATTGCAATTTAAAGTAAGCTGAATATTGAATATCATCATTAATCATTTGAATTTAATTTTTTAATGTAGATTCTTTTTTCACACTTCTTGATCTTGTTAGATGTATGATGTTAAAATATTATATGAATTCTCCTTTTTTTTGGAAAAGGCGCACTTTTTCGCCTTGGTTTTGAAGAAATAAAAACGCTTATAAAATGGATTTCGATTTACTTGATAAAGAACCTTTTTTCTTATTAAGATAGACTTTAGTAAATTCTTTTCTGAGGTATGTTTGAAAATGCCCTGTCCACATTGTGGAAAAGATACACCTGGCGAATCATTCTGTTCTGTGGGATGTATGAATGCATTCGAAGCGGAACGCGCGGCAGATCATGATGAAGCCGAATTGGAGCGACGCTACAACATGTTAAGGCAGATAACTAAGGATTATACTGAATGCCCATTTTGCCGTTTAAAGTTAATAGTACCTAAAACGCCGAAGCCAATAGATGAAGGGGATGAAGATGATTTACATACGATGGAACGCGAAAAACTATGTCCTAGGTGCTATCGTGTTTACGCTTACTTAATAAAGGATGATCTCGATGCGGATTGGGTGTTTGAACCGCTCTATTTTGAAGAAGCATATGATATTTTAATAGATTTAGGAAAAATACTCAATGACACTGATAGTAAGAAGAACATGATATTTTAATAGATTTAGGAAAAATACTCACGATAAGAATTCGCAGTGTTTATAACATGGTTCGAAGATCATTTAGAGCCATAAGAGTTCCACATTTTTATTTAATTCAACTATTTCCGTGAAATCCTTCAAAAAATGTTCGCCCAAGTGCTTTTTAATGTAATTTTTATATTTAACTTTTAAGAGGATCTCCTCCCCAAGCTCGAAAGCTCCAAAACCACCTCTCAAGATATCATTGAACGCATCCCAATTTCGACCAAAGTGTTTGAACGTGGGACACAAGATTTTTTGGGCTTCATCGTAGAATTCTTCCAGTGTTTTCATGTTATGGCCATCTAATACGAATTCTCGTTTTGTCATAAAAGATCAATCTCATACGAAATTAGTGCGGAATACGGAATCTGAGTGATAATGCCCAGACTTTCTCATTTTCTTATTTCAGCAAGAGATCCATGAGGACCTCATCATAATAAGTTCCATCCAGCTTGTATTGCCGGTCGCGATAGCCGACTTTCTGAAAGCCAAACTTCAAATAGAGATTGATAGCACGGGTATTTGTGTGGAATACACTCAAACAAATCTTTTCAAAAGGTTGTTCCTGGGCTGCATGTAAGGCTTCCTCTATAAGGGCTGTGCCGACCCCTAAACCCCGGTATTCTGGAGAAATAATGATTCCGAGTTCGCCGATATGAAAAGCGGCATCCCACCCCACATGTTCAATCATGCATTGACCCACTACATGCCCATCTTCCATCTCTGACACTACAACGATATTGTCTTCCTCTTTTTGCCGAAAATACCAATTCTCTTTCTCAAATCGAGAGGTTACCGGATTAACAACTGGAATAAATTTTTTTTCGGCTACCACCATGTTGAAAACAGCCCAGATATCATCCAAATCTTCTTTTCGGAGGTACCGGATGATAGCCTTCTTTCCATTCTTTAACAATATCATGTTCGGAAGCAATCCACCTCACTAGGTAATCAAGCTTGCCAAGGATTAAAAAAGGTTATCGAAAATCTAAGATTTTTCTGAAAGACAATAAAAATCAGCGATTTTTGGCGTTAAAAATCAAGATGAGATGATTTTTTCGTAAAAAAGGAGATAATAATAAAAATTATTTCTTTTTTAATAGATCTCGGACAGGGACTTCGATATGTTCACCATTCGGCAAGCTCCGGCGAATTGTTAGCGGAAGTACTCCATGTTCTAATTCTCTTTCTGCAACTTCAACTGGGTTCCCAAGTTTCTCTAACTCCTCGATCAGTATAGGAGCACCCATTGAAATTTGCAATGCCCTTGCACCGATGATTCGAGACCTTTCGTATTTCGTTAGATGGTCAGGCCATATCGTAGGAAGTGAAATAAACCCATGTACGACTGATTCCTTCTTTTGAATAATAGGTTCTTCTTCTTCTGGCTGAACTTCTTCTTCTTCCGATAACTCACTCTTTTTGGTCGTCTTTCTTTTCCTTTTTGGCACCGATGGTCACCGTATACGCAAAAATAAGTTCCTTTTTTTCATTAGGCATTTACAAAAATTAGCTTCTCTTTCCCTAAGACATTACATTTTTTAAATATTTTGGCTGAAATTTCCAAAATGCTTAGAAACTAATAAACAACTTTATGTTAAACGTAATGATGAAGAGATAAAACATCGCTCTTTAAAAATTTTTCTAGCTCAGTGAATAATTATGAAGATTCTTTTCGTATCATCCGAAGTAGTTCCCTACATTAAAACGGGTGGATTGGCAGATGTTTCCGGCGCTCTTCCGAAGGAGTTGATTAAGAGAGGACACGATGTCCGGATTATTCTTCCTGAATATAGCAAGATTGATTCTCAGAAATTCAATATAGAATCATGCTCCATTGAATATTCTATTCCAAATTTCGATTATAAAGCCGAAATTGAGAAAACGGTAGAGCCAGTCTTTGGAATGATTATCTATTTTGTGAAATGTGACCCTTACTATGCTCGCGAGGAACTTTATGATGATTATAAGGATAACGCAGAACGTTTCATTTTTTTTGGGAAAGCAGTCCTTGAGTTACTAAAATATATCGACTGGACACCAGATATCATTCATTGTAATGATTGGCAGACAGGGATAGTGCCTGCGCTCTTGAAAAATGCATATAATCAAGATAATTTATACCAGAACATCCGAACTCTATTTACAATCCACAATATGGCATATCAGGGCGTTTTCCCCCAAGAGGAATTTAAATTTATGGGGCTCCCTGACTCCTTATTTAATCTTCATGCGTTGGAATATTGGGGACAAATATGTCTCTTGAAAGCAGGATTGGTTTATTCTGACATCATAAATACTGTGAGCGAAACATACGCGAAGGAAATCCAGACTTCCGAATTTGGGTGGGGTTTAGAAGGCGTTTTATCGGAACGGCAATCTGATTTATATGGTATTCTGAACGGGATTGATTATGAAATATGGGATCCGAGGATTGACTCGTATATTTGGTACAATTATGATGAAAATTCCTTAGATCGAAAACTATTAAATAAGCAAGAATTGCAAAAGGAGTGTCAATTGCCCCAAATTGATGTGCCTATTATAGGAATCATCTCCCGCTTAGTGGACCAAAAGGGATTCGATCTGATTGAGGAAATTATCGACGAGTTAATGCAGCTTGATTTTCAACTTATCTTAGCCGGAACGGGTACACCAAGATACCACCAACTATTCACTCAGATCAAGGAAAATTATCCTCAAAAATCCGCTATCTATTTTAAATTCGATGACCAATTAGCGCATAAAATAGAAGCGGGGGCTGATTTCTTCCTGATGCCATCCCGTTTTGAACCTTGTGGATTAAATCAATTAATCAGTCTCCGATATGGGACCATTCCTATTGTCCGAAAAATTGGAGGACTGGCAGATAGCGTAATCGACATCGATTCCAGTCTGCCAGGTGTCGGGTTTGTTTTTAATAATTATGATGGTCAAGAATTGCTGCAAAAGATTAAAAGAGCTCTTGCCTTCTATACTAATACAAAACGAAGAATAACGATCATAAAACACGGTATGCAGAAGGATTTCTCTTGGGCGGTTTCTGCTCAGAAATATGAACAACTTTATCAAAAGGCGTTTCAAAAAAATAAATTATAAAAACCTTCTAAAAGAAAACTAGAGTGGGGATAAAAAATCTTATGAATTATAAAATCAATTTTAAAGATCTCTTGATAACATCGAGGATTGTGGGAGAGCTTAATACCGAATTAACCCCTGAAATCGCAGCTTTACTTGGCGTTGCTTTTGGGACAACTTTCACGGACCGTGGTGCTATCACTGTTGCCAGAGACTTTCGTCCCGAGTGCCGAATGTTGAAGCGCGCCTTTGTCGCAGGTGTTATGAGTGCTGGTCTCAATATCATGGATCTTACCGCAGCGCCGATTCCAGTCCTCCAATACTCTATTCGCCGCTTCGGAACTCTCGGTGGAGCTATATTCACAACTCACCACTCCATTTACAACGATAAAATTGAAGTTAAACTCTACGATCGAAGTGGGATTGAATATGATATCCTCAAAATAAAAGAACTGCTAGAGATTTGTGAAAATGGTAATTTAAGACGGAGTAAAATGGGTGAAATTGGGAATTTAACTCAAACCTTAGAAGTTCATGAACTTTATGGGCGGGCTATTTCCCATTTTGTCGATACATCCCTCTTTAATAAAATAAAGTTGAGGGTTGTTGCTGATTGTTCAAATGGGCCAATGGGCAGCATTATTCCTTCCTTATTAACTCGGATTGGGGTCGATATTATCGCTTTAAATGCCTATGCATCCCCAGAAAGAGGTCTTCCTTCTTTAAGTTCTCTCCAAAAACTATCTAAAGTCATTTCATCAACTGATGCTTCCTTTGGGGTATGTTTTGATGTAGATGGGTCGCGTGCTATCTTCTTCGATGAGAAGGGAAACTATATTTCTTCTGACACCGTTTTAACGCTGTTTGTGAAACATCAGCTTGAACAAAAAAATGCTAGAGTCTTTGTTACGACTGAAACAACCACAACCGTCCTCGAAAAGTTAATCAGCGAATATCCTGATAGAGAACTGATTCGCGTTAAAAATATCCCCGGGACAGTTGCAAATACAATGCGAATCCGGCGGGCTGATTTTGGTGGAAGCGATACTGGGAAGTACCGCTTCCCTGAATATGCTTATTTCTCCGATACGGCACTGGCAACGTTAAAGTTATTAGAAATGATCGCAAAAAGCGGGCACTCATTAACAGAGTTGCTTAACGATGTCCCCCAGTCTATTATGAGTCAACATGAAATGGCGGTCGCCCCAAGTCTTATGGACAATTTCAATGAGGTACTAGAGAAAAATCTCGGGAACTTGAAAGTAATCGATACGATTATTGGGCTCAAAATCTTTTTTGGACCTGAGGCCGGTTGGATTGAGGTCTTGCCCTCTTTTCACGAAAATAAACTTATACTCCGAGGCGAAATTGTGAATCCAGCAAAAGGTCCAGAAATGTTCAAGACTATCGAATATGCTTTGGAAGGAAAAATTACATCTCCAATAAAAAAATAGAAAAACTGTTCCTAATTAATAAAAGAATTCTCGGCTTTTTGCCCAATCTATCTTATTTGAGTCGTTCTGCTATTAATTCCGTGAGATCGACCACCTGAATCGGAAGACCCAATGCCTGCTGCGCATCTGATAAGTTCCGCTTACAGAAGGGACATGTCGAAACGAGATATTGTACGTGTAAGGGAGTCGCTTGCTGTAAGCGCGTGGATGCAATTTTTAGAGCGAGGTCTGGATTCACTGCCTTTAGCCCTCCGCCTGCTCCGCAACACATGCTTCCCTTCTCAATACTTTTCATCTCAACTAAATGCAGCCATGGAAGTGCTTTAATGAGTTGTCTCGGCGCTTGATCCGGTTTTTTAGCCATCCGAAAAGAATGGCACGGGTCATGATATGTCACATCAATTGGTGCCCCCTCTTTGAACTCCAACTTTCCTTCTTTAACCAAAGACAAAATGAAATTTGAAATTGACTCAATTTTGAAGTTTAATTTCCCGAAATGTTTCGGATAATCTGTTTGAAATGTTCGAAAACATCCTGCACAGGAAAAAACGACCGTGTTAACCCCTAATTCTTTCAATTTTTCGATATTGTGCTGTGCGACCATCTTTGCGGTTTCTATTTGCCCGGTTCGAAATAATGGAGAGCCGCAACACCATTCCTCTGGGCCTAAAAGAGTAAAATCAAGCCCCGCTTTCTTTAAAATTTGAAAGGTTGCCTGTGCAATTTCTTTCTGACGAAAAGAAGATGTACAGCCGATGAAATATGCCAATGGCGCTTGTTTCCCGAATTCAAAGGACTCTTCAAGCCATGCACTTCGCTTTTCCTGTGCTTCTCCATAAGGATTCTTTTCTTTGAGCGTTTTCTGCTCCATTACTATATGCGGTGGCAAAGAAAGTTCCTGCTTCACTAAATCCGCCCGAAATACTTCGAATATCTCTGTGGTAGGAAGATCGACGGGACAATGAACTCGACAGCTGCCACAAGTGGTGCAGGTAAAAAAGATATCCGCAAGTTTGGGCGTAAATTCTATTTCACCTTCCAAGACTCCCCGCATCAACATCATTTTACCTTTACTGGTATATGACTCGAATCCAGCCGTATTTTCCCGTATTGGACAGATGCGAAACGTATTGTCCCGCTCGCGAATCATCTCCCTGCAATAACCGCACCTGGTACATTTGAAAATTTCCTTTTTGAAAGCTGCAATTTGAAGTTCCTTTGATTCGATCATATTAGATCATCCTTCTGCATTTTTTAATTTCAGATTATAATGAGTAATAACAACTTGGCTTTAATTTATTATCTTAGGTCTTTCAATATTTTCAGAAAATTTAAAAAAAAAGAGAAAAGATGAGCTTACTGACGGCGCTGAGGCAAGAAGGGAATGAGGCTTTTGGCAAGGTCCATCAAGGACATACTTTGGAGTGTGACCTTCCCAGGTCCAGTCAACTGAACCAAGAACAATCCTTCGCCACCGAAGAAAATTGATTTAAAGCCTTTCACCCGTGTGATGGAGTACTGCACTGAGGTGTCCCAACAAACCACTGAGCCCACATCAACTTTCAAAATTTCCCCTTCTTTCAGGGTCAAGTCGATCAATTCACCGCACACCCCTAGAAAGACGGTTCCGGGTCCTGTGATTTTTTGTAGGAAAAATCCTTCTCCACCGAATAGTCCCGCTGCGAATTTCTGCTGGAAAGCCAGATCGAGGGTTATGGTTGAATCACTAGCCATAAATGCATCTCGTTCCGCCATAAGGCTCTCACCCTCCTTGAGCTCTTTGGGCATAATTGTTCCCGGCACGCTTGGTGCAAAACCAAGAGTTCCAGGTCCCTGCCCTTCTATAGTAAATTTACACATAAAGAATGACTCGCCACTGAAACTTCGTTTCAGACTTTTCCAGAATCCACCTTTCATTTCAGTATCCATTTTGACATTTCCTGTTGAAAATAGGAACTTGCCTGTTTCCGCCCAGATCTCTTCACCTGGTTGCACTTCCATTACAAGGTGCTGCATCGTTGTGCCCATTATTTTATACTTCATTTTCGTCACCCTATTCTTAATTCTATGAAAAATAATTTAATCTTTTTAATATATAACTGTTATTTCAAAAGAGCGTCCATAAAAAATTTCAAAAATTTCTTGACATTCAATTCAAGACAGACAGAAATATTCGTCGATTTAGAATCCTTTATCATAATCGTCTGCCCCCGCCTCAAGGGGTCCTCCATCAGAATATCCAATCCATAAGTTTTTCTTTTTACTAAAGACGCATCCAGCGCAACGGCGGCGGCAAGTGGGTCATGTAAATAACATCCATGCAGATCCTTGTGAAATTCAGAGTAAAACCGAACTATATGCACGAGGAACTTAGTTAGTGGCGTTGGCTTTGCCTCTAATAGCCGTATATGCTCTTCAGTCATTATGGCTTTATGAGTTACATCCAAGCCAACCAGCGTTAGGGGACAACCATTAGAAAAAACAATTTTTGCGGCCTTAGGATCGCAGTAGATATTGAATTCGGCGTAAGGCGTTATATTCCCGGGCACGGTAACAGCCCCGCCCATGATGATAATATCTTTAAATAGCGATATTATCTTCTGCGGCACTTTCTGAAACAGGAGTGCAAGATTTGTTAAGGGACCCACAGAAACCAATGTAATTTCGTGGGGGTTTTCAGTAAGACTCGCAGAAATGAAATCGAGTGTCTTCCATGAAAATTGTGACAAATCTGGAAGCGGCAAAAATGAATTTCCTAAACCATCGCTTCCGTGGATATCCGCCGTGAAATTTATTGGCCCTGACAAAGGTTCAACTCCTCCTTTTATTATGGGGATTTGTCGTTGATCTAATATATTTAACAATCGCATTGCATTATTTGTGGTATTTTCTAATGTAGTATTCCCCATTGTGGTCCAAATTGCCTTTAGACTGTTTAATTTACTCAGAAACACGATAGCAAGTGCATCATCTATTCCCGGATCGGAACTTAATAGAATTTGTGGTTTCATCGGCATGTAATTCCTTGAATTCTCTTTCTAGTAAATCAATTCGAAGAATTAGTGATTTTAAAAATTTATATATATCTTCTCGCTTTATTATGTTTGATATCCGATGATGAGTCGGGGTTAAATCTCTTCGGAGTAAACAGAAAGGACCTGAGGATACCTCCTATTTTTACTTTTTAGAGAATTTTACCACAAGTTTAAAAGACCAGGATTTAAAATTCCGTTCGGATCCAAAGTATTTTTGATTTTTTTAACAAAGGCATAATACTCTGGCTGATAATTCTCAACCACTCGATCTCCAATCACTTTACCCAGCCAATAATGTGTCGCGCCCTCTTTGACTTCTTCGTTGATTAGTTCCTTCCAAATTTTTCGTCCAAATTCTTGGCTTTCAGGGTTATCAATCGGAATTTGAAATTGGGGTAAGATATCAATGCAAGACCCAGAGATGAAGGTATACCACACACCTAAAATATTATATTTTTTCAATTCTTTCTCATATTTCTTGAGTAATTCTGTATATTTAGCATGTAATTTTGTTGCCTGCGCAATCGGGACTTTATTGCAAGACGCTCCGTAAGCCCCGAATGCACCCGCCATCGGGAAGTATTCATACACCATGTCCCCGAAGAGTAATTTCCCGAGGCTGGGTCCCAAGTCCGCGCCATTTGTCTTCTGCGCAATTTCCTTGAAAAAGGCTAATTGTAATCCAAGCTCCTCAGGACTATGGGCTTCAATTTTACCATGAAGTAAAAATCGGTATTTTTTAGGTCCCAATGACACATTTAGCTGATCAACGTAGCCGATATCGCTGGCAATATGCAATTGCGTCATTTGATATAATGCATTATGACATTCTTCTAAAGTGGTGTACCCGAAGGTGAAGAAGCCGATGGTCTTGGGAAGCGGGAATAATTTGAGAGTCGCCTGCGTTTTCACCCCTAAAATGCCTTGATCCCCACAAAATAAGCCGCTTGCATCAAAGCCGATACCGTAGCGCGTGTGTCGCCTCGCTTTTTTTAACGCCGCGGAGCCCGTTCGAATAATCTCACCGGTGGGTAAAACCACCTCGAGTCCAAGCAGAATATCTGCAGCAGTCCCATACTTGGCACTTCCATAGTATACAGAAGCGACGGATATGGCCCCTCCAATGGTGGTTGAAAGTCCCGGCCCGGGACCGATAAAGCCAGTGTACCATCCCTTCTCTTTCAAGGTAGTTTCCAATTCACCCCAGGTGATACCAGTTTCAACGGTTACGCCCATACTCTCCTCATCAAGTTCGATGATTCGGTTCATGCGCGTTAAATCCATCACGATACTATTCGCCTGAAGCGGGACTCCCATTAGAACGAGACTTGCTGCAGCCCCGCGTGGATAGATCGGAACCTTCTGTTCATTTACCAACTTCATAACTTGGGATACTTCGTCTGTAGTATTCGGTCGAATCACGATATCGGGAATAAAGCCTTTTTCAATACTGCAATCTCGGGAATACACATAACAGGTTTCCTTGTCGGTGGCAACGTACGCTGCCCCGACTATTTTCTGCAATGCTTCTATAACTGCATTCATATCTCTAACCACATGCTGCCCTCCAAAAATAGAAAAAAATTAAGGGGCGGCGGTCCAAACTACATGGCCATACGGCAGAAGTAGATTAACAAGCCCATAAAGACCTTGCATGGTGACTTTCGGCTGTAGCAGGTAAAGTGGGTCCGCCTCTGATTTCTGAAACTCGATATTCGCTGTTCCACCTTTCACATCGACTGCGGTGATCTGCTGTGGCGTTTCAATCAGTTCTTGAAGTTCCAATCCGGAGCCATCCGGTTTAAGGAATTGTTTTAAAGTTAATGTATTCAATCCTGGAAACTGTGTCAGCGAATTCTGGGGTTCAATCGTAATTTTCATTACATTGATATTTTTTCGTCTCAAGAGCCCAATGACTTTATTGCCTTCCTTTTTAACTGACATCTCTGCAAGCTTCTTTGGGTAGCCCCAGATCTCACGTCCTGCCCCTAAAGCAACATCAGAATCTACAAACATCGAATTGCAATAGAAGCCATCCACTTTCTTCCCCTCCGCTGTTTTCAGAGACGCTTGGATGAAAGTTGCGGCTTCGTGGTACGGCCCAATGGTTGTTTCGGCATACCACGCAACGAACGCCATTACCGTTGGGGCTTTAGCTAATTTCAATGGTTCTGGGACAATTCCCTCAATCGCTTCCCGATTGACCGAAAAGAGGATTGCCGCTAATTCTGCCTTTGGATAATGATACGGCGGCTCCGGGTAAAGCGGAGCTGAAACGGGCATTGATAAGAGTTTTGCCATAACATAACCTCATTAATTATTGATATCTTTTTTCAAAGGATGAGTTCTCTTCTTATTTTCTCCTATTTTACAATTCTTCACTTCTGAAACATTAGAATCAAATAAATCTCATCTTAAGAAAAAATTTGCTACTAAATATAAAAATTTAGTTATTTTTACATTATTAATTACCTATAAACTCACTTTTTATTTTTAGCTCACCTTTCTAAAATTAGATATTATATGTTTTAAGTGATATTGGTATGACTATTTCTCTAGATAACAAGACTGCCGAAGATTTAATTAAATTTAAGCTAAGTTCAGTTCAAAATACATTATCAAAGATATTAACAGATTGGAACCAAGATACTGCAGAAGATTTTATCGAAAAAGCTCGAATTGGTGAGTTATCTGAAGCTGAGACGGATGCAATTACAGTTAGACAACTTATCACTGATATCGAAAAATTAGAATCTTTACTAAAGTCAATTAAATAGGAAAAATTCAGAATAGATCCCATTTCCTATCTAATTGAAGCAAGAAGAATATTATTTCAAGCTCTACAATCTGAAATAGTCGAAACAGAACTTAATACTGCTATTTATCAATTGAAAATCGTATTTTCCCAAGGATCCCTTCTATTCATTCGTTACAACGAATATAATGAATATGGATATCAGTTAATATTCTCGAAAAAGAAGGGCGATTTTGTAAGATATGATAATTTTGATGATAGATGGTCAGTTTCTACCAAACCACATCATTTTCATTCCAGATATAATAATCTAATCCCGTAGTAAAGAGTCCAATGAAGGGAAATCCTGAGCAGGATATGCCAAAATTAATACAATTCCTGAAAACGGAGTTATTTTTCTAAAATAAATTTATTCTTTCTTAAAATGAGTCAAAGTATAACTCGTCATTTTGGGAGGTTTCTTTATACAAATTTTTGCATCGTCTTTTTTTAATCAAATGAGGTTATGCCCACAAAGGTACATAAAGCGTTCCATGTAATAGAGGAATACTTGGTTATAATAGCCAGTATAATAGAGATCCGAGGCATGTCCACCGAAGGGAAGATAAATGATCGCACAGCGCGAATTTCCTGCGGCGGTATAGGCGTTTTTGAGATCTTGGGAGATGCTAGGATGTACTATACCGTCCTGAGTTCCTTGAAAGTCCAAGCATGGCGGACTGGATACATTCACAAGATAATCATCTGGACTAATGAATTCGGGGCTGCCTGTGACACCTAAATCCGTCGAATGACCGTTTGCAGGATAAAGCGGTATAAATCCCTTGATAGTTAAATTATTCCCAAAAATAGCGGTATAATTCCCGCTGGCGATCGCAAGCGCCGTGGCACATGTGAGATGGCCCCCTGCCGAACCACCACTGATAAATACGGATTTCAAGTTTGCCTTATATTCATCGGCATATTCGGCGAGATACTGTGTGAAGTTGCCGATATGTTTGAGCATATCATTCACTGTAAAATTCCCCACGAGATAACTCGGCGTTGGGAGTAATTTATTAAAGAATGAAGAACTTTCATGCAATCCATACTGAATATCGAAGACAATATAGCCCTGTGCCGCAAAATATTTATTCATTTGCATCATATTTGCCCATCCTTTATCGCCACTTACCCATCCACCGCCATGGATGCGAATGATTACCGAATTATTGCCTGGCAAAGTAGTTGCATCCGCTTTCGGTGTATATACATCAAAAAACAGCCGGATACCATCTGCATCATAAAATTGCACGTTTGTATTAACGAGATAATTTGTGGTGGTCATTCCGAGGAAGTATTCCGGTGTAGAGAACGGGGTTTTTAGGAAATACTGATTGGTAACATTGGCGGGGATTTTGGTTTGCCAATCAGCGCCAAACGCGATGCTAAAGTTTTGTTCTGCAGAACTGATCGAATAGGGCGTAGCACAAAAAGGGATGATCAAGAATCCGGTAAGAAAAATGCCAATAATAGCGATACCATAATAGCTTCGAGGGCTTCGGGTCCGATCCTTTAATTTTAAGAGAATAATTGTATCGGCCAAAACCAGGAAAACGAAAAACAAATCGAACTGACCTACAAACATTCCGATGGCTCCACTGATCTCATCGTTAAGGAGATCTGCCCCAAAATAGGTAATCAAGACAAAATAAATTCCTAAGAATAAAATTAAGTAGCAAAGAAGCATTAAGGCAAGTTTTACGAGACGCATTCGAGAAGAAGTCTCTTTTACGTGAGTGGTGTCCCAGATCTCGGCAACCTTTAGTTTTCGGATGTTCAAATAGGCGATAATAAATCCGAGAATCAATCCTCCAAAATAACTGAGATATACCAACACAAAAGAACCTAAATTTGCCATGACTTCTGGCGAATAAGTCACTGAATATATAAAATTACCTAGAAACATTCCTAACATTGCCAAAATAATAAACGCCAGATAGAAATAACCCAATAAGCTGATCCGATTTCCTATTTTATGCGTTCGATTCACTCGGATCGAATCCAGATAGATCAGTAGGAAATTCCCAAATAACGTAATGAGATAAATAATTCCTCCAATATCCCACCAGCTCGAGTAATTATTCATGGTTAATAAATAGATTAATCCAAAAACCAAAGACAGAATATTAAAAATGAAGGCAAAATAACTTATCGCTTTTATTGATACGATTGATCCCAATTTCTCCATTGTCTTCACCTTAATACAGGAGGCGATTTTCTACTTTAATTCTTTTTTGTTTGTTAAAAATATAAGAAAATTTGGAATCAAAGATGGTCAATTTTTACTCGAACCTAGGTTCCCTCAAAGATCTTTTCAATCAATGTGCTCGTTGGTTTAAAAACATCGGTTCTATGATCCCAAATTTCCAAAATGTCCTTAAAAAAGGCATTGAATTCTTCAGTAAACAGCCTTAATTTATACCGAATGAACCAACTTTCCTCTTTGCTTATGAGGATGAACATGTAACCTTTTACTTGTTCAAGCATAATTTTCATATTTTGATAATCAATGAGTTGTAAAGTCTCATTCGTCTGCATCATTTCAGAAAGTAAAGATTGGATGCCAGAAAATCCTCCCGCTATTAAATCAGAATCTTTGAGAGAACGACTCTGGCTAAATGAGTATGCGAACACACAAGCACCATTGGGAGCTACAACGTAAAGCTCATATAACTTTTTTTTCCAGTTGAGATCGGTGAAAGTCGAAAAAGCAGAAAACCCGTATCCAAAGAGACACACTCCAATAATCGCAAACAGGGTACCTACTGAATAAATATACTCGCCCAACGTTTCTGAAAGAAAAGAAAATCGGAAAAATATGCCAATTCCCACCATAATAATACCCAGCGTTCCGAAGAGCACTCGTTGTCGTAAGATACCCGAAGTCGGTTTTATGAAGGTATAATATAAGAAGAGGGGAATGATGAGGAACATTGGAATAGAGGTATATAGCGTAAAACTATTCAATATTTCTAAATCTCGCCAGAAGTTAACGATGACTGCGCACGCGATTAAATACCCCGTAATAATAAATTTAGTTTTTTTAAACATAAATTCGAATAGATAGGTTAAGGCCGCAAAACTGGCATACATGGCACTAAAAGAAATGACGTATAATTCAATTACAATAATACCGTATTCCCATCGATAATAATCCGCCCACACTGCGAGAAGATAACTAATACCAGTGCAGATGAAAAGCAGCGTGAGGCCTACAAAGGGAAGATACTCATGTACTCTCTTCTTAAGGCGGATAGCTTTATTCAAATACACTATAAAAAGAACAAATCCGCAGGTTGAAAAAATATGAGTCAATCCAAAGCCGAGGGCATTCCAAAAATCCATCTTAACCCTTCCCTTTTATGACTAGTTTTAAAAACCTATTTGAGAATTCGGCTCAAATTGTGTTCCAGTGAGTATTTTAGTCCCCGCTTTCACTTTTGAATTTGAACCAATGACTGCATTCGGTTCGATTACAACATTATCGCCGATTTCCACATTTTCACAAATGATACTACTCAGGATTTGGCAATTTTGCCCGATATGGACGTTATCCCAAATGACGCTTTCCTTAATTTGCGTATTAGAGGCAACTTCAATATTGTTTCCTAGGGCTGAGAGGGTTTCAACGCGGACATTATTGCCCAAGCGCGTCCCAGTTCCAATGGCCACATATTGCTGGAGATTTTTCAGGTCCGGAATCGTAGAATTTTCCCCAACCCACACATATTCCCGGACTTCTTTCCCGGGAGGCACGATTGGCCACGCCCATTTCCGAAGAAGATCCCAATTGGTATATTTGTACCAGAGCGGATTCCCTGCATCCTGCCAATAATAGCGTGCAATGTAGCCGTATAGCTCATGTTTATTCTCTAAAAGATAGGGAAAGACATCCTTCCCGAAATCCATTAGATTGGTTCCGTTAAGAATATCAAGAATTTGCCGCTGGAATAGATAAATTCCAGTGTTAATGAGATTAGTATGCAGATGCACACTAGCGGTGGAGATTAATGAAGAGATGTATAACTCTATAGAAGCGGGTTTTTCTAAAAATGAGTGGATTTTATTATTTTCATCCAGGACTATAACACCAAATTGATTGGGCGAGTCCGTACTGACGAGACTGATAGCCCCAATGCCACCCTTTTTCAATTTATAGTCCATATACTCCTTAAGATAAATATTGGTAACAATATCTGCCATTGAAACGACGATGTTGTCTGTTTTAATAAACTTGCCCACTTTCCGGAGTGCATCTGCTGTATCTAAAGAATCTACTTCCGGGATTTGAATGTTGATGCCGCCAAGCGAATCTTTATTCGCTAAATACTTCCGAATTTGATCACCCATGTGCCGTACCACTATAATAATATCATGAACGCCTGCATATCGCAGCAAATCAATGGCATAAATTATCATTGGTTTCCCAACCACTGGCACTAGTGGTTTAGGACGATCCGCGGTTATCGGTCGTAGGCGTGATCCTATGCCACCTGCAAGAATAACTCCGGTCCACTCCACCATTTTAATAACCTTTGTATTTTTTTGATCTTCCACTTGTTTTTACTGATAAGCTCTATTTGTAATATTTTTTCCAATCAAAGGTATAATTTAGAAAATTTTCCATCGATCTATTTAAAAAATTCTGGTTATGATATAATTTAATTACATTAATTCAATTTTTGATTTTAACATGAATATAGTAACCACCGTTAAAAATCATCCGAGTATAGGAAAAAAACCAAAATGGATTGAAAAACTTGTGGGAATATCAAATTAATCTGAATTCTGCTGCAATTTGGAATGATTCCGCTAAAATACTTCCTTTCCTCAAGGAATGGATTAAAGTACAGCGATGGGCTGGTCTTGCCTCTATATCGGATTTCGAACTATTGAAAATGGACGAATTCTGTTTATACAATACCCCCTCCTCTAAAATTTTAGGGCTATTGGTAAAATTGCAACCGATACAAGAGCAGAAAATTCTATTTACCTATTTTATCCCGATTGAAATTACAAGATACTCAAAACCGGTTGAAAGTACTATAAAATTAAAGTGTTTGGATGAAGATCTAATACTAACGCCCGCTGAATTGAGCAGGCAATTCTTCGAATCGACTCTTGAATACATTGCTCAAGGGAAAGAGATTCAATCCACTCACTCAAATCAGACTTACTTTCAACGATATTTAAGTGATTTCAATAGAATTAAGATAAAATCCATGAAAATACTTGGAGATGGAGGAACCACGAATACCTTATTCAAAATTATATGGTCCGATGATTCAAAGGGCGTGTGCAAAATATTTCGGATTTTATCAATAAATCCTGAAGTCAAAATGCTGAGCTCTTTGTACGCTAATGGGTTCCATAACGTGCCTCGACCCCTGGGGTCTGTCAGTATGAAAATTGAGGATAGAGATTTTCCCCTAATTTTGTTTTCTGAATTTATTGAATCCATAGGCGATGGTGGCACTCATTTTTGGACTAATATTAATGATCAAATGAAGAAGTGGGATAAAAATGTCCCTATCGAATCAGATCCGCTTATTTCATATTGTAGAAATTTAGGCGAAATTGTCTCCGATTTCCATTATCACTCTTCCATAATTCAAGATGATTTTTTTAGACCAGCACCAATTTCTCGCGAAGATGTCAGTAAATGGAAAAGTCATCTAAAAGAATTGTTTAACTCAACCAAGAAACAACTTACCACCATTTTCTTGAGTGAAGGAACTGCCCAATCTATTTCCGCTATATTAGAAAGATTTCTAAAATCCTATCTAAAAATAGACTTTTGGAACACACTCATTGGCGCTATGAAAATTAAAATTCATCAAGATCTGCATCTTTCTCAAATGCTCACGAATCCCTCCTCGGGCGGAATAAGATTTACTATAATCGATTTCGAAGGCGATCCCTTACTCCCTCCGGAAGAGAAATTCAAAAAAGATCCCATCTTCCGTGATTTAGCTGCTATTTGCTCCGCATTTCACTATATAAAATATAATGCCCTGAAAGGATTTTCTGAACAAAACTTAAATATTTCATCTCAGAATTTTGCCGATGCTTATTTGGAATTGTGTCACCCTTCTGAAAATAACCTGATATCCAAGAATTCCCGTTTAATTCTGCTCATAAAACTTGCACGAGAATGGGAAAAACGATGTCAGGATTGGTTTATTGATAATTATATTCATCAATCGAATGCGCATCAACTTGCTTTAAATTTAGATTTCACGGATCGAACTACCTTTCAAGGGTTTCTCTACATTTTTAGAATAGAACGACTAATAAAAGAGCTCTATTATGAATCTTTATTTCGAAAAACGAATGCCATTATTCCCCTAATAGGGTTGCTCGAAAATTCTACTGCTTAATGGAAATTGACTTTCGGATATTAAAAAAAAGAAACTAAAAATGATTTTCATCGGTGAAATATCCTTTTTATAGGAGGTCTAATACGATAACATAAAGAATAAGTTGTGTATTATGACCTTAGAATTGAAGCCCGACGAAAGGATACTTCTTTTATCGGAGAAAACAAAGGCATATGTATTATCGAGTCTCTTGATCATCATTGTCTTCCTTTTAGTGAATTTATTGGGATTATTACTCACTTTTATGAATTTTTTTACTATTGTATTGCTTTTCACGATGTTTTTTATATCAACAGGCATCATTATCCTCTATTCGGATCGCTTAGAGACCGTTTCCATTGAAAAATGGGGCAAAACTTTTCGGAAATATTCACATCTAGCTGGCGGAGTAGTGATGATCTTCTTTTGTATAATTTCCCCGATTCAGCTGTCGTGGATCTGCTTTTCATTATTCGTGGTCTTTTCCATTCATGAATATTTCTATGTGAGAAGAAATACTCCCGGAATTTATACACGTACTTTGATTTTTATTGGTCGAATGGATCGGAAATCGAATTCTGAGACGACGGCGAAGCCGAAGCCCTTCCTTCCGACCCTATGGGTTTTGGCAGCTATTGCTATTATCGGTTTATTTGGGGAAAATATCGCCCTTTCGGCAATCATTGCCTTTGCGCTCGGAGATAGTCTGAGTGCAATTATAGGAGAACGGTTTGGGCGCCATAAACTCATTTATAACAGAACAAAATCCCTTGAAGGAAGCCTGGCATTTTTCGGGGTGACTTTTATTGGTGTGTATTGCGTCTATTATTTGGTTGGCATTACCGCCTGGATTCCTGCACTCATTGCCGCGAGCGTCGGGACTCTTATTGAAAGTCTCATTCCCACGAGCCATTGGTTAGATGATAATTTTATAGTACCAGTCGGTGTGGGATTCGTCCTGTTTTTTACTCAAATATTTTGGTAAGGATAAAATTGGTGAAATCAGCCAAGTTCTATCTATATTTTGGATGAAAACAATATCCTGCTTCAGGTTTAATGAGAAATTTTGGATTCCATGGTTTAAATATTTTTTTTAATCGGTTTGTGGGATTTTCTTTTCCTAAATAGATTTGAGAGCGTAATTCCACTTCAGGTAAATCTAATTGAATTAGAGAATTAATTATATCCTCTTGACTCGGCCAAAGAGAAATGATATGGAAATTTCCTATTGGATCATTAAAAAAAAATTGATAAATAGCAGATTCAGAAAACGATCCTTCACTTTGTTCTAAAAATATCTTAAGGTTATTTTGTTTTTTAGACAATTTCCCCACAAATAATACAGGTTCTAAGATAAATCTACTTTTATAATTTAGATGCACATGTTTTTGGACAGGAGATACTTCAATACCTTTCAATATTGCGACAGTTTCTTTTACTTTTGTTTCGATGTCATTAGAGTATAAAGCCCACCAAACGAACGATTTTCGGATATTTGGATCAAAAGTACTCATCAGTTCTTTACTTACCATGGGGTCCATACCATGTTCCCAGAATGCCTTTTCTGAAGTATAAAATTCGATGAAACGAAGCTTCTCTGGTTCCTCCATTGAAGGTCTTGAGAAATGATAAGTTAAAACACCCGTTATTGAATTGTCTATTTGATACTGTGCCGCTTTATTTAGGGCATTTAAAACCTTATCTGCACCTTGAGAATCAAAACAAGTGTATTCAACTAAGTTGAAAATGAAAGTCATATGTAGTGATCAAAAAAAAGTATTATTAAAATAATTCGATGAATTTGAATCATAACATATGCGATATTTTCCAGTTTATTCATGCATCAACTGAAGCGATAAGGCGTACGGGGGCAATTTTAAAAGGAAAAATTCCCAATTAAGTCTTGGAGTTGGCAGTAAAAAAAGATAAAAAAAATTATTCAATTCGTATGGCTGCCTTAAACCCTTCCTCGATGGCTTCAATCCCTTTCCGCGGGCTTTTCGCATCCCCAATGAGCCGGACATCTTTGATTTTTTCTTTCAGTTGTTCAAATAATTTGCTATTCGACTTAACGCCCGTGGCAATAACAACCGTATCACACGGAATCGTTGTTCGTTGATTATCTACGGAAAATATAACTTCCGATTCTGTTATTTTCTCAACGGTTGCGTTGGGAATCAGTTTCACGCCGCGGTAGGCTAAATCTTGGAGAATTGTCCAACGCGTAGTTTGGCCGATATTCGAGCCGAATTTTGGCAGCATGTCCAGTACAGTGATTTTCTTGCCGTAGCGCCATTTTTCGATAGCGTCTTCGAATGACATGATTCCATGCTGGACTAAATACATAGCACTCTCTGCATTGACCGTATTCATACGGGCTAAGTAGAGCGCCGTTTCCGTGCCAGTTGCGCCACCGCCGATGACTACAATTTGCTCCCCGACATCCACATTATCCAGGAGGACATCGTTCGCCAGAAACACGTTCGGACCATGAATTCCAGGTATGGGTGGAATGATAGCCGTACTCCCAGTTGCAACAATAACTGCATCCGGCTTTTCCTTGAGAATTGTTTCAGCTGTTGCCTCGGTATTCAGCCTCACATCGACTTGAAGTTTGACCATCTGGTTAATGAGAAAATTTACCGCCTTCATCAGTTCTTCTCGCCCAGGGGGTCTCCCCGCGAGAAATAGGTCTCCGCCGAGATACATCTCCTTCTCGAATAGAATCACCTCATGCCCGCGCAATTTCAAAACGCGTGCTGCCTCCATCCCGCCGATGCCTCCGCCAACCACGACGACCTTTTTGGGCGTGGTTGTGGGAGTGATGTTGTACTTCGTTTCCTTTCCGGCTCTAACATTTTGGAAACACGCTACCGGTTGCGCTTGGAATACACTGTCAAAGCAGTTATTGCAGGAGACGCACCAGCGAATCTCATCGAGTTGACCCGCTTCAAGTTTATTCGGTAATTCGGGATCGCAAATGAGCGGACGCCCGAGGCCTACCATATCGACTAACCCCGCAATGAGAATATGCTCCATCGTCTCGGCATCATGTATGCGGTGCGATAGTGCGACTGGAATCGTCACTGCCTTTTTAATGACTCCTGCTAAGATCGCCGAATATCCGTGAGGTACTCCCGCAGTGAGCTGGGGCACCTTGCTTTCATGGAATCCTCCGGCACAGTGGAGCATGTCTGCTCCCGCTTTCTCAAGATGGGGGGCAACTATTGCGTAATCCTTATAGGTCGTTGAATTCGGTAGTAAATCATCCGCCGGCATCCGGTAAATGATGGGATAATCGGGACCTACCACGTCTCGCATTCGTTGAAGCAGCTCAATGTTGAAGGTCATCCGGTCCGTAACTTCTTTCCCGCCATACTTATCGGTCCGACGATTTGTGAACTTGGAAATGAACTGCGCGGGAAGATAGCCCGTATTCCCACAAATCTCACATGCATCTACGCCCGCATCCTTCATTCGTAATGCTGCTTGCGCATAATCCTCAATGATCTCTTGAATTTGCTCGATCGTGAGTTCCTTCGGTAATTCCGTAGCGGCGGTCCTAATGCCTGATTTAACCGGGGATGGTGCATAGGGTTGTCCCCAATATCCATAGCGCCCCGCATGGAGCAGTTGAACGGCGCATTTCGCTCCTGCCTTATGCATCACATCTGCGAATTGCTTTAAATTCGGCATATTCTCTTCCATCATCATATTAACCATGTTAGGCATACAACCAGAAGTTTTCGTGAAGTTGGCTCCTCCAATGATTATTAGACCACAGCCGCCCTTCGCTCGTTCCTCGTAGAACGCAATGAACTTGTCATTTACTTCTCCTTTGGCACCTGTGTAGTTCATATGCATTGCTGGCATCAAAATGCGATTCTTAATCTCAAGTTTATTAATCTTAATCGGTGAAAACACTTTCCTTACTGACATCTGTCTCTGATATTGCATCATTCTTCACCTCAACAAATACTAGTTATAAACAATGTATATTTTTATTTTAAAAATATCTTTTATTTTTTCCCAGTTTCAGAGAGTTTTTTTATTTTGTTTCAGAAATTTTTCTAACTCTACAATGAAATATTTAGCATCCTTTAATCTTTCTTTAGCTTCCTTTTCTGAAACAAAAAACCCCGTTGAATAATCTCCCTTTTGCTCTGAATCATACCCTTTCTTTAAGCTTGTTCCTATCTCTTCTTTAAACACTGCTGCTTCTATAAAATGTTCCCTGAACAAACTTATCACACCTTTGTGTGATGAAGATTTCAGTCCTTTCATAAGTAAGCATGCCTCTGCCATAAAAAACATAGCATAATAACCCCTGGAGACCGAAGAATCGAAATCGCGATTCAAAAGTAATAATTCTGCACTTTCTATGTAGCGTTTAGCCTTTTTTATCAAATCTTCTCTTTCATTCAAATTGAAATACCCTCATCCTTGACATTTAATAAAAGAAGCGAATTATGTGCTTTAAATAAGTCTCCAGAAATCGTCATAATAGAAACCAATTGCCAATTGATTAATAAGATTACCTTCTTAAAATTTTTAATAACACTATGATAAAATATGGTGAATGAGAAATGACCCCCGAAGATGTGTTAAAATTAATGAAAGAAAGGCGGTCAATCAGAGCATTCAAAGACGAGATGATTTCAGATGAAGCAATCGAACAACTTCTGGAAGCAGCTCGCTGGTGTCAAAGTGCAAGCAATAAACAACCCTGGCGGTTTATTATCATTAAAAATAAGAATATCACTAATAAGCTAAGTAAATTAGCCACCTACGGGAGTTTTATCAAACAGGCACCGGTAGTGATAGCAGTCGTGGCAAATAAAGAGACCGCCCCAAAATGGTATATTCATGATACCTCGATGGCAGCTCATCAAATATGTTTGATGGCTTGGTCTTTAGGTCTTGGGACTTGTTGGATTGGCAGCATGGATCGGGAGAAGGCCGCCGTATTACTTCAATTGAGTGCAGCAGAGTACCTTACAACGATTTTACCCATTGGGTATCCGAAAACAATCCCTAATCCTACGCCCAGAAAGGAATTGAAAGAATTAGTTTCCTATATGTAGATAAATCGACATTCGGTATTGATCCACAACTAGATTAAATCTGATGTTCAAGAGAAAAATGTAATCCTGTCTCTGGGAGTAGTACCTTCAATATCAGCCAATCTCCTTCAATTGAGAAATTTTTGCCGGCATTTTGCTCTTCGATCAGTGCAACGATCTTACCTGACCAGTTCTTGGGTTTCCGCACCCGAATGACGCATTCATCCTGTTTTAAAGGTTTGTAGAACCCAGTAATTCTCATGGGTTTTACATCCAGTGCAATTCTTGGGGTCTTTAAACGGAAGTCTTCACAGGGCAGTTTTGGATCAATCTCTAATCCGTCTAGGGTGAAATTGATACCAATTAGGCGAATGATGGAATTGAGGAAATTGGCGTGAAGATTAAGGTTCATAACAGGGAAATCCGTTTGCGGGGTGGCGGGGTGAATAAAAGTTTGCCCGGGATTGGGCGCATAGGCGGCGTTATAGGAATCTGATCCGCTCCAAATACCATACCATATATTAGGATAGATTTCTGCTCGCCTTGCCATCGAATTTTTCAAGAGCGATTGATATGCTTTAGTAGAATCATATTTTGAATAAGCCCAGGTCAAGAGGAAATTCATGGCATGCCAAATCCCTCCATTTACATCCCACCCCTGGGGTAGCGTGTTCAAAAAGGCATTCATCGGTGGATAGAGCACATATTGCCCAATTTTTGAACTTGTATCTAAGAGTTTATAGATATTATCGATTAAAATTTGTGCTTGACTTTGTGGAATTACCCCTGATAGGAGCAGCCAGACATGGTGCTCGAGAAAGAGATTCTTATCGCCTAAAGGCGCTCCCAGCCCATCATAACCCCGATAAAACCATTTCCCACTCCATGATGCCAAACAGGCCTTCTTTAATTCTGCATATTGCTGCTGTAAAAATGCGGTAATTTGGGGGGATTTCTTCTCCAATAACCTAAGTAAAGGCGGTATAATATAAAGGGCAAAGGCGGAGTTGAAAGTCGATTCGCCTTTTTTAAGAAAAGCACCCCGGCTTTTGACCAGAAGCGAAACCCCATCCGACCAATCCCCCGAGCCCACTTTAATCATTCCGTGCTCACCTATCCCCACCTTCTGAAAAAGGAATTGCAGCCCTAAAATAATCCGTTTCAATACTGTGGAACTTTTCCCACAGCTCAAGGGGTAAAACGGAATGACTTTCTCTAAGAACTGAAAATCGCGCGTGGTAAAGAGATATTCTAGAAGCCCCCATAGCAAAAAAAGGTGCAAATCAGAAGACGACTCATGCACAATTGCGCCCATTTGTTGACCATAACCTGTAAGCGCATAAGGTAGTTTTCCGTTGGGCGCCATAGTTCTGAAAATGTATTCCAGCATTTCCCGTGCTATATCCGGATTCATATACAACATCGGAATTAGAAAGAGCACATAATCGCGAATAGCTCCATTTAAGCCGTGTAAGAATGTGTATGCGTTGCCCTGTGGCAAATAGTGATTCTGAAAATAATCATCATAGAGTGTTGCGCTCCTTAAATAATAGGAGTGCCAGGTCACTTCCCGATTGAGCCAGGGCTCTTCGCCCGAGAAAGAGAATAGACTATTCTGCCATTGCTCAAAATTCTTAGTCCTGAAGTTATTTTGAATGAGCGTTCGGTATTTCTCTATCAGCCCGGGAATCTGATCCTGTTTCGCAGTTCCAAACATGAATGTCAGGCACTTTTCCTCCTGGGGCTCTAAGGTTATCTCATGCCCCAGCATTGCACAACGATTACCGCTCGGCTTTGAAGTATAATTCCGCTGAATGAAAAAGGAATTGCCGCGCTTGAGAATCTTAAATTCATTATACTTTTTTATTGGTGAGTTCTTCTCAAATGAAACGAGAAATAGCGGATCGAGATAATAATTTCGGTCTGCCGGCTGGTCCTTTCCCACAGGAATCCTTGATTTGTATCTTGGTACTAATATTATACAATTCTCTGATTCCAAAAAATGGCTTTCAAATGAGAATTTACTGCCTGCCCGGTCTTGCACTTGCTCAGACGTTAATCCGAGCCCTAGCAAAAGTGTTTTTAATATTCGTAATACAAAGGAAATAAGGTTGGAATCTCCAAATTTCGTGCGATTTCTGGTCGTATACAATGCTGTAAATAGTGATCCAACCAGCGATTTGATATCAATTCCCCAATAATTGTAGACTGATAATTTTCTTGTGCGATTTGAATTATTTTTAATCTTTATCTCTATCAGAACAACAGGGTCGTTCCCAAAGGGCGGATAAATAAAATTATCCAGACTTAATTCATGATTTTCCACCACTTTCTGGAAGTACCCGCACCCAAAGAGTCGTCTGTACGATTTTTTATCCTTCATTAGTTTGGAATTGTATAAATCCGACCAAACTTTCTGATTCTCCTCTATAAAACAAATTCCACCGCCCAAACAATTCTTCTGGCGATTGTGGTAGGAGAGCCATTGCATCCCTCTATCTGCTAAAAAGAATTGTACATATCCCCCATTATGTGCCGTTAAAGTGATGCGATCGTTACCCACCTGATGCCAGTGATCAATGGAGTCTGGTCCCGAGGTTTTGGTTTGTGCAGCAGAATCAACTGTCTGCATACAGGTGTATTCATAGGCAGGAAGGTTAAACTGGTCCCGCGCCCATTTTCCAAAGTGCCCATTCCCATATTCTAAATCTGGACCCGGCTTTTTCATCGGAACTCCAACTTGCGTATCCTTTTATGCTCTTAACTTAAATATGCTTAACTATGTAATATTAAGTACAATTTTAATTCTAATGATCAGAGGTATAAAACATGGATTTAGAAATAAAGTCTTTAATTGATCCCGATTATGACGAGTTATCCACCTTCTATACGAAGGTTCTAAGCCATAAAATGGAAAAGCTGGGCGAGGATTACGTGCCATTCACCCCTGATTATGTAAAATATGTCGTTAATATAGATTTTTCCAATAAAGCCCTTTATTTAGGCATATATTCAGAAAATAAGCTGATAGCCACCATCGGCGGTACCATGGTGCCTGTCTCTTTCCAAGGCACGGAAATCAAAGCTAGTGCGATTACCTGCTATGCGGTCGACCCCGATTTTACCTTGAGCCCCGAGCAAAAACTGGGGATTTTTCAGACTCTCATCGATAAAATAAGAGAGGTCGGGGTGGATCTCATCTGGGTATCTATTATTTCTGAGCTTAACGGAGAGGAAATGAAACTTTTCAAAGACCTCAATTTCGTACGTGTGAATAAGAACGTAGAATCGCTGGTGAAATTGCTGGGGCATGAAGCTGTGGATATTCTCCGAGCAAAGAAAGACATGAATATGGTCCTCGCACAATTGGCCAAGATGATGGCAGGGATGGAGGAGCCCCCACAACTTGAGGGGACCCTTCGAGATGCAACCCCCGCTGATCACTCTCAGATTATAGATATATTCAACAGTTACGCTAAGGAGTTGCAACTGGCCCAAATCTGGACCCTGGAATCTCTTCAACAATATATTGATGTCACATCATTGGTCAACTCCTTGGATTACTCTGCCATAAAAGCTGAATTTCCCGAGACCCCCTTTGGGCTCCATATCACCGTCTGGGAACGTCAAGGTAAGCTAATCGCCGCGCTACTCTATCGCGTTATGTTCGTGCGGTTTAAAAATGGCGACGCCCCCCTTGGGTTTTGGGATTATCTTGCCTTTGCACCGGGACTGGATATCGCTGATAAAAAGGCTTTTCTCATCACGATGTACAACCAGCTTTACCATAAGGTCATAATTGTCAATATATTCCTTCCCTATTATGAATATAAGGCAATTGATAAAGCCGGCTTCATGAGTCAGCACCGCACTACTCCGCTCTACATGTTTGCCCTCACTGAAAACGGGCAAAAAGTGCTCGCCCAAGAGAAACTCCTCAAATTCTATCTGCCCACCTTCACTGATTTCGCTATTTAAACCCTATGAGAAATTTAAATGACGAAAAATTCAAAAGTGATAAAATGATAACTTTATCATATGACCACAATTCATATTAAATCTGATACTTGGAAAAAATTGATCATATTAAAAGAACCGGGCGAATCCATGGATGATGTGATCCAGAAATTACTAAAGATCTCCAATGAGTTCCAAGAAGCTCACGATAATATAAATAATTTAGACGCTCCTCCTTTTGATAAACTTTTGGATGAATTCTGCTCTATTGCAAATGAAGAAATTGAAAGCGTAGTCTCAAGATCTAAAAAAGGATTTCAGAAGCAGATTTCGAGGTAAAGTTCATGAAATTACTATTGGATACCTGCGTGTTTAATGAAAAAGAATTCCTTTCTACCCTTCAAAAACAGGACTCCTCTGAGGTACAGCTCTTTATAAACAGTATTATTTATCTCGAGTTAGGTTATATTTATTTTATCCGGCAAAAGTGGGCATTATTTACAAAAATTTTAAATGACCTCAAAATTAAGACTGAATCCATTTCAAAAGTTATCGCAGAACGTGCGATAAAAGCCGCAGTTTATTTCAAAGATACTGACCAGGGCGCCTCCTATTATTTTCGGGATTGCCTCATCGGAGCTACCGCTGAACTTTTGGATTGCATGCTCATTACCAAAAACCTTGACGATTTTGGGTGGCTTCAAAAGGAGAAGTGCCTGACCCCAGAACAACTTTTAAAAAGGTTGGATTAAAAGCTTTTAATCTTTAGGGTGCACGCTCTCTGAGAATGACTGCGATGCTTTGGTATTCTTCGTTTTGGCTTTTTGCTTTATCTTCCGAGATTTCCTGTATTTATAGAGAATACCCTCCGATAATTTAATTACCAGAAAATTGTTAATAAATTAGTCAATAAAAAGAGAATAATGGAAAGAGTGTGGGATTTTTCAGCTAATATAGCGTCCATAGGTGTCCTCGTGTTTGATTTCCTTGAAAATCTCGGCCATGATTTTATTGAAGAAGAATTCGATGCCGTAAAAGAGCCCCTTCAGTTCGTCCTCGAAGGCTTCAAAATTGGCGCTAGGAATCATATCAAACTCTACGTAGACATTTTCCTTTTCATCTACACTGTAAGTGACGTCAAATAATTGGAAATTGGCTTGCAGGAGGAGAGTATAAAGCTTCAAATCGACATTGCGGGTATGCTTAAGATCGTCATAAAAAATCAAGAGGCATTTTGACATAATAAAGCGGTCGGTCACCCGGAAAAGCGTTCTCAATTTAATTTCAAAGCCATCAGGAAAGGTAAATTTCAAAGGGATAGTATAACTCTGGTCCTTTTCATTAGTTTCGAGATCTTTAATTTCCATCCTTTTTAGATATTCCCCACATTTTTCATAATTCTTTTTTAATGCTTTTTCATCAACCACATGTTCGGGCTGTTTTGTCTCGCTCATCAAGTATCACCATTTTTCATTTTTAAAAGCATAATTCTTCTTTTTACATAAAAACTTTTCATTCTATAACTCGTGATTTTTAATCTCAAAATAATTTTCAATTTTCTCTATGAATTCTTCTGCTTGGTCAATTAGCGATGTTGCTATCTCTTTACTTACAGAGCCGATAGCCCCATAATCTCCCGCTTGCCTTGTATCAAACGCTTTTGAAAAATTCTTATGCAAAGATACTGGCAAAATCCCAGTTTTAATGAATTCTTTACCGAATGCTGAAATAACTGCTGAATGCTTGGAGAACGATAGGTTTTTTGTTAATAATAACGCTTGAGCCGCATAAAACCTAGCATAGTATGACCTACCTGATGAAAAATCAGAATATCCCCCTTTTAGGAGATCTTTTGCAGCATTTAAGCTTGATTTTGCCTTTTGAATAAGTCCCAAAATTCAGAATTTTTCATACTGCTATTCCCTCTCTTTTCACATTGAGAATGAGTGGTAATTTTCTGGTTTTATATTCCTCTTCTTTAATTGGGACGATTGAAATTACCGTATCGTATTTTAGACCTAATTCCCCTATTGCATCAAAATAGGTCTCCCGTTCACTGATATGATCTTTCATTTCTTCTAAAAGAATAACAATATCGATATCTGAACCCTCTACGAAATCTCCGCGGGCAAATGAACCATATAAAATAATGTCCTTTAGCTTATCTCCATAGATTTCAATAAGTCGCTGTTTTATTTCTGCTAAAATTGTTTTTATTTTTTGAGGGAGTTTCTTTTTCATTTACTCTTTTCCTTCATAATCAAAATTATTAAGTTACATCAAATCAATAATCCTTTTTAACATTTATAATTTGAATTCAATATTGTATTTAGATTATTATCTTGGGATTCTTGAGTTGCCGCAATCAAAAAACCTACAAAATAAGAGTATAGCAAAGATTACGACTATACAGCGTTTGACTAAGGCAGTAACCCTTTGGGGGCAGAAAGCCAAAGAAGAAATGAAGTTAGAGCTTGAAGCCAATGATAAGGCTAATATTTTAATTAAGTTATATGACCAAATCACGGATAAATGTATAAAAGACTTAGATATTAGCAAATTTCTAGATATTTACATTCAAACAGCCATTTGCGTCTTATTTATAATTAAAGTTGCCTATAAAAGTAAATATTCCATTAATGATTTACCGACAACTTTCCCCAAATTACACCCGCTATTGATTTCTCTCTTTCAAGAGATGACCCACACTACACATCCTATTGTTATACAATTAATGAATCTGTTCAATAAATGCGATAATGATGCAATTCTTGAAGATTTCACTAAGTTAAAAACAGAGACTGAAATGACTGCTTATTTCTACGAACATCTTTTAAAGGAATATAATCCTATCCTGAAAATTAAAAGCGGAATTTTCCACACGCCGACTCCGGTAATTGCTTTTATTGTGCGATCAATGGATTACCTGCTCAGAACTGAGTTTAATTGTCGTGACGGATTAGCGGACCCTGCATGTCTAATGTCATCCGAAGAATTACAAATCCAACTTGAACCTCATAACGAAATTCGGATTCTCGACCCTGCTATAGGAACTGGCGCATTTTTAGAATCCATTCTCCAAACAATAAAATCAATTTTTGACGAGAAATATAAAAGTGTGAACATAGAGGATTTGCGTTTAAAATGGAGTAAATGTGTGGATGAATTCATATTAAAGAGCCTTTCGGGCTTTGAGTTGGAATTACCTTCATATCTTATTGCACAATTGAGACTTAGTCTAGTATTGAAAGAAATGGGCTATGACTTTACTTCAGGGCAGCAGTTGCAACTCTTTTTCAGCAATACCTTAACCCCTGATAATAATTTATGCAGATCGGCAGAATCCAATTGGTCTTCGCAAGAAGGTGATTCTGGCAATAAAAATACAGACTCAAGGACTATTTCTATGGTTCTGGGAAATCCGCCCTATTCCCGCTCCTCAAAAAATACCGGCAAATATATCGACACTCTAATGGCTTCTTACAAGCGGGCGGTCCAACAAGAAAAAAATATTCAACCGCTTTCAGATGATTATATTAAATTCATTCGATTTGCACAGGATCGAATCGAAAAGACCGGGCAGGGCATTATTGGAATGATAACCAATCATACATATTTAACTGGAATCATTTATAGTGGTATGAGACAGGAACTGATGAAAGTTTTCGATCGTATTTATATTCTTGATTTACACGGCAGCAAAATTATTCATGAAAATGTTCCTGATGAAGTAAAGGATGAAAATATCTTTGCGATCAAGCAGGGAGTTTGTATTGCTTTCTTCTTAAAAAACCCGAAGATGGCACAAAAAAAGATATTTCATTTCGATTTATTTGGTTCTAGAATATTCAAATTGGATTGGCTTAACGCACATGAAATCTCCACAGTTCCTTGGACAGATTTATCGCAGATAACGCCGGGGAGCCCATTTAGTCCGCCGATAAAGAGGGAAAGCGAGGCCTCCTATGCGAATTTCCCGAGTTTAACAGACCTTTTTACATTTTACAATGTTGGTGGGAAGCCGGGCGACGATAAATTGCTGGTTGCCTTTAGTCCGAATGAGCTAGAGCGAAAGCTGGGTAACTTTGCGGCAAATCACAACGAACAGACAAAAAGTTATGAATATACAGAAGCTAAACGAAAATTATTAAAGGTCTTAAACCAGTTTTCATTTGATTCCCAGAAATTAGAAAGGTATCATTACCGTCCTTTTGATGTTCGCTGGATCTATTACGACCCGACTATCTGGACACGTCCGGTTACAAAGTTAAAAGCGCAATGCACGGGCAACTTACTACTTCTATGCTCCCGCATCGTGAAAGATGATGCCTTTTCTCATGTTTTTGTCTCAAACTTATTTACCGATGTGATTTTTCTTTCAAACACTAGTTCCGTTAATTGTTACGTATTTCCATTGCATAAAAAAGATGCAACTGGAGAATTCATTTGGAATTTATCTTCCCTTTATCTTGATTATCTGAAAAGAATGGGAATAACTCTTGCTGATAAAGATTCCATAGACTCCTTGGCTTATATATATGCAATTCTATTTTCAAATCGGTTCAGAGCCCAGTATTCTGAGGCTCTGAAACATGATTTTCCGCGAATTCCCCTTATTCAGAATCGCGCGGTAGTTGCTAATCTAATTCAAATTGGAATACAATTAATAAAAATCCACTTGTTTCAAATTGAATTCGAATCGAATTCGGTATTTA